>JGI24703J35330_11748711_pt1 | contig 27606 bp, 21 predicted proteins | sample TergutNt197P1_FD_35330 | JGI IMG/M metagenome (IMG submission 35330)
CTCCAAGGTCCAGCAGGTGAGCAGGGCTTACAAGGTCCAGCAGGTGAGCAGGGCTTACAAGGTCCAGCAGGTGAACAGGGTCTCCAAGGTCCAGCAGGTGAGCAGGGTCTCCAAGGTCCAGCTGGTGAGCAGGGTTTACAAGGGCCACAGGGTCAGACCGGTCAACAAGGACAAAGAGGTGACCAAGGTGTTCGTGGCGACCCAGGTCCGATTGGTCCAGCTGGCAATCCAGGACCGCAAGGTCCACAGGGAGCTACTGGTCAACAAGGAGCACAGGGCATTCAGGGCGTACCTGGTGAGTGTACTTGTGATTTCAGTGATATTTATAGCAAGTTAGGCGAAATTGAAACGCAAATTCTTTATATCGAGAAGTATATATATTCATCAGATATAACAACCCTATGGAGTCAAAACGTAGCACTGTCTGGATTAGGTGTATCGGTAATCAATACTGGTAACAACTATAACTTCTGGGGAGTTTCGTCGCTCGACCATCAGCAAACCATTCAAAACCACACAACTTATTATATAGTGACTGCCGACCAGTACGCACCTTTTGCTTTGTATCAAGGCGATTCTACTATAAGCACGCTCTGGATTGAAACTCCAGACGGTAACAACAACTACAACATGCCAGTTCGTTTTGACCAAACTGGGATTTATTTCACGTCTTCCAACCAGCTAACAAATCTCCCGGTTGGAACAACATTTAAGTTTACTCAAGAGTTGATTTTGGCTGTGGTTTGAGGCAAAATTTTTGTTAGTCAAGGCGAGATATTGAACTGGCTCTAAGCACAGCAATTGTTCTTTCTAAACATCCGCAACAATTCCGAAACAATAATCACCGATGCAGCTACTCCAAAAATGCGTAACCACATATCAAGAGGGAGCGGTACTGTTCTAAAAAATGCACCACCATATTGAACAATCGCTATTTGTGCGACAAATGCCAAACCAACCGCCGATAGAACCAATCGGTTAGCGAAGAAGTTTTTGAATATGCTGGTATTGCCCATTTCACGGCTATTGAGTGCGTTGAACAACTTAAAGGTAGCAAACAGTGCAAAGAACACCGTTCTCTGATAATCGAGAGCGGTGTGTTGGCTGTCGCCATAAGCCAAATTTGCCGCACCGAGGAAATCAAATAGGTTCTGATACAAAGCTACTGCAATTATAAACGCACTGATTACAACAATTCTAAGACCCATGGCTTTTGATATAATCGGAGCGTTACGCTTTGTAGGTTTACGCTTCATCAAGTCGCTGTTTTTAGCAATCGGCTCAAGCCCTAACGCAATCGCTGGTGGACCGTCCATAATGATGTTAATCCACAATAGCTGGAGTGCCGTAAAAGGTGCACCCATTCCAAATAAAATAGACGCTAATACTACTGCCACAGTCGAGAGATTGACTGTTAGCTGGAATACGATAAATCGCTGAAAATTCTCGTAAATGTTTCTGCCCCATTTGACTGCTTTTGCAATCGTTGCAAACGAATCATCAAGCAAAACTATGTCTGACGCTTCTTTTGAAACCTCAGTCCCAGCAATGCCCATAGCTATTCCTACATCGGCGTTTTTGATTGCGGGAGCGTCGTTAATCCCGTCACCAGTAACCGCAACAACGTGACCCTGTGCTTTGAGCAACTTTACAATCCGCATCTTGATAGTAGGTGTGCTACGTGCAATTATACGAATGTTGTCGAGTGCTTCGGTAAGCTCAGTGTCGGACAAGTTCTCGAGTTCATGTGCTTCTACTGCTAATGAATTTTCGTCTTCTAGTATACCAAGCTCATTGCCGATTGCGGTTGCAGTTATGATATTATCTCCAGTCAAGATTTTAAGTGAAATCCCCGCACTACGACAGTTTTTGACAGCCTCTAAAACGTCCGAACGTAGTGGGTCAGTAATTGCCGCAAAACCATCGTATTCCCACGATTTAGACCCGTCAATCGAATGTGCGAATGCGATTATGCGACAGGCTTTTTCCTGAAAACTGCGAATTTTATCAGCATCACGGTTGTTCTTGCATAACTCCATGATTTTTTCAGGGCTGCCTTTAATATATGCTACTTCGCACGAATGTTTTGAACCTGAATTACAGGTAATAGTAGTCATTGATTTTTCTTCAGACGAAAATGGGCATACTTTTACAATATTGGTATTTTGACGAACGTCTTTATAGGTCTTTACGTCATCGCTGATTTGGTTGAGACTATTGTTGGCTTTTGCTAGTAATGCACATTCGGTAGGGTTGCCAATCAAAGTTCCGTCAGAAATATCTGCCGTTGAATTAATGCAAATGTTTTTTAAAATCCATTCGTTTTCGATAGCGTTCACCATCGTCATGCGATTTTCGGTGAGTGTGCCAGTCTTGTCAGAACAAATCACGTTGATACAACCCACTGTTTCACAAGCCACCATTTTTTTGACAAGTGCGTTTTGTTTTGACATCTTGATTACACTAATTGCTAGAGATACTGCAACAATCGCAGGTAAACCTTCGGGAACTGCTGCAACAATCAAAACCACACTTGTTATGAAGGTTTCGGCTATGTTCTGAAAAGTCGCTGTATCGGCTAACAAGAACATCACGAGCTGAATTATAAACGATACTGCTGCTGCTGAAATTCCAAAGAAAGCAATCGCTTTTCCCATTTTTGTCAGCTTTTCTTGAAGCGGCGTACTTGTCTTGACGTTTTCGGATAATTCAGACGCAATTTTCCCGAACTCAGTGCTTTGCCCTACTTCTGTGACGACCATTTTCCCATTCCCTCCAGTAATAAAACTACCAGAGTAGAGCATATTGGTTCTCTCTGCTACAGGAACTTTTTCGGAATTAGCACCATCAAAAATAACGTCAGCGTTTTTGAGAACTGGGACACTCTCGCCAGTTAATGACGATTCGTCAGATTGTAGTTCGCTACTCTCCAGTAAACGCCCGTCAGCTGGAATACGTACACCAGTTTCGATTACGACAATATCGCCTACAACAATTTCTTTTTGTGAAGTCATCATAGGCTCTCCGTCGCGAATTACTTTTACGATTACATCATCATTGATTTTCGCCAAAGCCTCAAATGCTTTGGCACTTTTGCCCTCCATACCAACAGTAAGCCCTACGCAGAACACGATTGCTATAAGAATTCCAACGCACTCAAGAAAATCAGCCTCACCATTAGTGAACCATAACACGATGTTCACCCCAAATGCGATTAACGCTGCAACAATAAGCATAATCATAAGTGGCTCGCACAAAGCTACCACAATCCGCCGTATGAGCGATATAGGCTTGGTTTTGTTAAGAACATTTTCACCGAACTTCTCCGCATTATGAATCACACCCTCCTTGCTTAAACCAGTGTCTGGAGAGCTATTAAGGTCTTTCAAAACTGCTTCTTTAGACATCATAAACGCTTTCATAATAAAAACCATCCTTTCCTGCGCCAACAAGTGGCGAATACAGGCTCTAATTATACTATCCCCATTTTTTTGCTGAATAGACACATACCCTCTGACAAACAAAAAACGAGACTCATGCACGACAAAAAGCCGTACATGAGTCTCGTCAATTAAGTTATACCAGAAAGCGTAATATACTTCCACTCATGCGGGGGTTTCCGTGGAGGTTTAATGCTTTCGAGATTGTTGGCATAACACGTAGATTAAGTGCTTAATCTACGCCGACTACTCCCTCATAGAAGTAGAAAAGTTATATTCGGTTTCTACCCTCTTACATAAGTATAGATTGTACCCATCATATCGAGTATGAGTGTATCACCATCCAAAATTATAGCTTCCATAGGCATAATACAATCCGGCAAAGGACACGCTTCTGGAGTTCCACATATATAGATTATACCGTCTTGAACCGCCCATTCAATTACGGTTTCACCCAACCAAATTCCAGTACCATCTGCGTTGAATTCAAAACCTTCGCTTTGTACACCCATAACTTCCCAATTCCATGTGCCGAGTACGTCATCTTCAGTAATATCATCACCGATATAAGCATCGTCATCACCAGACACATCAGCATCGTCATCACCAGACACATCAGCATCGTCATCACCAGACACATCAGCATCGTCATCACCAGACACATCAGCATCGTCATCGTTGTTGTTATCACCTTCGTCATCACTACCTTCGTTAGATGAGTTATTGTTCTCGTTGGTAGGGTTGTTGTTTTCGTTAGTGTCGTCTTCACTACAAGCAGTGAACGCCGCAATCATTCCGAGTGCTACAAATAGAGCTAATACTTTTTTCATTTTGAGTTTTAAGTTCCTTTTCATACATTTTTAATAAAATTTACAGTCGTTTTACAACAGTACGTTTCGTATTATATCACAAAATATAGAGCTTGTCAAGGTTTTTTATAAATTTGTCGAATTTTTTTGAAGATTTTCAAAAAAACCCTTGACATAAGTGCATTTGTATGATATAATACAAGCACCTCATTTTTTTAGGGGTTATTTTTATGTGGAAAAAACATCTCTAAAGAAAGTCAAACAAGAGTATGCCCCCGTAAGCGGGCTTTGCTTCGCTGGAGTGGAGTTATCTCGCCGTGGCAAAGTCAAATAAGGCATAAAAATGAGGGAGGCAAATTTTAGAGCCTGTGCTCATAGCAAAATTATTTAGATTTTGTGCGGATTTTTCGTCAGACAAGGCAAAATTTCGCAGTAGGCTTTGTGACCTATCAAGAAATTTTAACGCAGTATGGCGAAAAATTCGCCTAAATATGGACGATTGGGCTATGAACACAGGCTCTTAATAGAGCTTTCAGCTTCTCTATTTTGTTATAGAAAATAGGAATAGCTCTGTCTTTGTAAAGTAAAAATAAAAAGGTTCGCAAAAACAGGAGGTGCCGAAAAAATTATGAGAGTTAAAATCACATTAGCCTGCCAAGAATGTAAGCAGCGCAACTATGATACCAAGAAAAACAAAAAGAACAACCCTGACAGAATCGAAATGAATAAACATTGTAGATTCTGCCGTAAGCATACTTTGCATAAGGAGACTAAATAAGTTTAGTATTTAGTTTTGGAATATGCTCAAAGAAAGGTAGAAATATGGCTGAAATCAACGAAAAACGCTCACCAATGAAATGGTTTAGAGAAGCTCGTGCGGAATTCAAAAAAGTTACTTGGCCTACCCGCCAACAGACTTTTCGTAACACGTCAATCGTATTGTTAGTGTTAGTTCTTGCGGGAGCGGCGATTTGGGGTCTTGATCAAATTCTTTCGTTCTTGTTTAGGTTATTGTTAGGTGTATAAACCCTAAGAATGATTAAAACAGTGAAGATTGATAGGAAGATGAGAAAGGTATATAATCATGGCTGAAAAAACGTCTGAAATAACTAAAAGCTCTGAAAACTCCGAATCAAAGTGGTATGTACTACACACCTACTCTGGTTATGAAAACAAGGTGATGAACGATATTCTCACTTTAGTTGAAAACCGAGGAATGGGGCATTTAATTGAAGAAGTAATGGTTCCAACTGAAGTGGTTACTGAAACTGTAGACGGGAAAACAAAAGAAGTAGAAATCAAGCGTTATCCTTGTTATGTCTATGTAAAAATGGTGGTAACAAACGAAACGTGGTACGTCTGTAGAAATACTCGTGGTGTTACTGGGTTTATAGGTATAGGGTCTGAGCCGATTCCTTTGTCGGACGAAGAAGTCGCTGGACTCGGAGTTACCTCTAAAACGATTGAGGGTTCATACAAAGTTGGTGAAATCGTCACCGTTACAAGCGGTCCTCTTGACGGGTATGAAGCGGTAATCAAAGAACTTGATGAATCTAACGCCAAAGTGGTTGTTACAGTGTCAATGTTCGGGAGAGATACTCCCGCTACACTTGATTTAACATCAATCAAAAAACGCTAAAGCTGAATCAATTGAATTGCGTGTCTGCTAGTTTGCTTATTAAAAGATGCCCTGATAAACTAGGAAGACAGTTTAATAGAAATTTGAAAGGTATGGTTTGTAAAAATGGCACAAAAAGTAGCAGGATATATAAAACTGCAGATTCCAGCTGGGAAGGCGACTCCCGCTCCACCAGTAGGACCTGCATTGGGTCAACATGGGGTAAACATTGTATCGTTTACTAAAGAATTTAACGAACGCACTAAAAATGATGCTGGGCTAACAATCCCAGTAGTAATCACCGTTTATGCGGATAGGAGCTTTACGTTCATCACTAAAACTCCACCAGCGGCGGTTTTAATCAAAAAAGCGTGCGGAATCGACAAAGCGTCTGGCGAACCTAACAGAAATAAGGTTGCAAAAATCACCAAGGCTCAAGTTGAAGCGATTGCAACTCAAAAAATGCCAGACTTAAATGCAGCAAGCATAGAATCCGCAATGTCTATGATTGCGGGAACAGCACGTTCGATGGGTATTGAAGTTGCTGAAGGTTAAAAGTTGTGTTCCCCTTTAAGTCGCAACATAAAGTTCGGCAACATCCGAACTTTCGATAAAAACAAACACATTTGAAATAAGCGGGAGGCGTAAACGCCGTAATTACCGCAAGGAGGTTTTAATGAAACGCGGAAAAAAATATAACGAGAGCATGAAACTAATCGATAGCGAAAAACTGTATGATGTGGGTGAAGCCGTAGATTTAGTTTGTAAAAGTTCTAAAGCTAAGTTTGACGAAACGATAGAACTCCATATCAGATTAGGGGTTGACTCTCGCCACGCTGACCAACAAGTTAGGGGTGCAATTGTTCTCCCTAACGGAACTGGTAAAAAAATCAGAACCATGGTTTTTGCTAAAGGCGATAAAATCAAAGAAGCACAAGACGCTGGTTCGGATTACGTAGCCGATGAAGAAACAGTAGCTAAAATTCAAGGTGGTTGGATGGAGTTTGACGTGTTAATCGCAAGCCCAGATATGATGGGTGTTGTTGGTAAACTCGGTAAAGTATTAGGACCACGTGGTCTTATGCCTAACCCTAAGGCTGGAACAGTTACTCCAGACGTAGCTAAAGCTGTTACTGAAGCTAAAGCTGGTAAAATCGAGTATCGTTTGGATAAAACTAACATCATTCACTGCCCGATTGGTAAAGCATCTTTCGGTAAAGAAAAGCTCGCTGAAAATCTTGAAATGCTAATGGCAGCTGTTGTAAAAGCAAAACCATCAGCAGCAAAAGGGCAATATATCAAGAGCTGTGTTGTCGTTTCGACTATGGGACCTGGTATTAAAATCAACACTACCAAATACGCTTGATTGTATTGAAACAAATAAAAAACCTCCAAGAGAAATTCTCTTGGAGGTTTTTTTATTCAACCATCATCAAAATTGGCAATATCATAGGCGAACGTTTGGTTCGGCTGTAAATTAAATCAGACATCTTGTCTTTCATTTGGTTTTTGACTGTCCCCCATTCGCGTGTGTTTTTAGCTGCACAGTTTTCCAAAACTGAACGCATTAGCGTGCGTGCTTCGGAGAGCAACTCTTCCGATTCGCGGACGTATACAAACCCTCTCGAAACGATATCAGGACCTGATAGAATTTGCCCCGTTTCACGCTCGATTGCTACCACAATAGTCATCAATCCGTCTTCTGCTAATTTTTTACGGTCACGAAGTACAACTGCACCTACATCACCCACACCAGAACCGTCAACTAATACTGCACCAGCCCCTACTTTACCGAGGATTTTCATGTCAACGCTGTCGGTTTCGATTACATCACCCGTTTCAGCGAGGAAAATACGTTCTTCTGGAATACCCATAGCTATAGCCAACTGAGCGTGTTTTTTGAGATGCTTATATTCGCCATGAATCGGGATAAAAAACTTAGGGCGTGTGAGAGAAATCATCATTTTTAGCTCATCTTGACAAGCGTGCCCTGAAACGTGAACATCGTACATTTTTTCGTAAACAACTTCCGCTCCAAGTTTTAGTAGAGAATTTACCGTTTTACCAACCAATTTCTCGTTACCAGGAATCGGAGTGGCCGAAATGATAATCAAATCGTGTGACGAGATTTTTACTTGTCTATGGTCACCACCAGCCATTCTCGATAACGCACTTAGTGGTTCACCTTGGCTTCCAGTTGTGATGATTACCACTTTACCTGGTGGATATTTGTTGACAGCGTCAATGTCAATTATCATCTTAGGTGAAACTTTGATGTATCCTAATTCTACCGCCTTACTCATGACATTAAGCATACTACGTCCGATAATCGCTACATATCTGCCAGTTGCCGCCGCATTGTCTACTATTTGTTGGATTCTGTGGATATTACTTGAAAAAGTTGCAACTATAATTCGCCTGTCTTCTGCTGTAGCGAATATGCCTTTGAAACTTTCGCCAACTTTACGCTCCGATGTTGCATAACCAGGGCGTTCAGCGTTGGTACTCTCTGATAATAAAGCTAATACGCCTTTGTTGCCGAGTTCACCAAATCGCGCCAAATCAATCACTTCTTCAGTGCCAATTGGGGTGTAGTCAACTTTGAAGTCTCCCGTATGCACGATAATTCCAGCTGGGGAATGTACCGCTAAAGCACAAGCATCTGGAATTGAGTGATTTACTCGTATAAATTCAACCGCCATACAACCCATACTGACAGTTTGACGCGGTTGAACTACATTGAGCGAACTTTGCTTTAAGATTCCGTGTTCTTTGAGTTTGCCTTCAATCAAACCGATTGTAAGGCGTGTTCCGTACACAGGGACATTGATGTTTTTAAGCAGATATGGTAAAGCACCGATATGGTCTTCATGTCCGTGGGTAAGAACTACTCCACGGAATTTTGATTTGTTTTCTTCAAGGTACGAAAAATCTGGAATTACAATGTCTACCCCTAACATATCGGCATCTGGGAAAGCTAATCCACAGTCGATTATAAACATATCATTTGCACATTCAAACACGTATAGGTTTTTTCCGATTTCGTTTAGTCCGCCAAGCGGAGTAATCCGAATCGGCAGTGTTCGTTTTTGTGGCTGGTTCTGATGTGGTTTCTTGGCAGGTTTTTGTAGCTGTGGCGCTACCTGCTGCTGTTTGTTTTGGTTGTTACCGTTATTTTTATTCTTATTGCCGTTAGAATTAGCATTGTTACCATTAGAGTGATTTTTATTGTTTGACATAATTTATATAGTTTTCCTTACTGATATTGTGATTTTTTTACAAAACACATAGAACCCATACGACATAAAATCGAGGGTTTGATGTTTTAGTTTTACTTTTCTTTAGGAGAAATGTTTCTAATCGAGTTATAAAGTTGCCTATAAGTAAAGTATGTAAAATGACGGATAAAGCCCGTATCGCAAAACGTGCATGAGATTTTCGGAGATTGCCTTTAAATGAAATATGTATTAGTGTGATTTTTCAATCACACTAAACAGTATACACGAAAAGTTCTCAAATGTCAAGCGTTATTTGATTTTTTTATTCAATTATTTTATATAACTGTTCAGTTTTGAAATGCTAAAGCATTTTCAAACTGAACAGTTATTAATTCGCACGATTAGTCGTGGCGAATTAATCGGCTAACTGCGGCGGTTATTTTCGCAGAAAATGAGACGCAGAGCCATTTTGAGCACGAAAAGTTCCGAGCGGCTTTGCCGTGAGGGTTAAGACTTTTCGTGCGGGTTAATATAACGGCTATCTGTGGCGGTTACCCCATAAGGGTGAGCCATAGAGCTAATTTGAGCAACAAAAGTCAAAATCAGGCTTCGACTGATTTTACAAGACTTTTGTTGTGGAGTAATAGTTCTTTAACGAGATTTTCGGCATTATTGCAAAGTTCAGAAGCAGTTTCGCTTGAAAGACTTTCGGCGAACAGAAGCAAAGCGTTTCCTCGTTTAGCCGAACGCACTAACACATTTTCGCGATTATTTCCAAGTAACACACCTTCACCTTTGCCGCTACCTTGTTCGCATAAGCATGATATAATTCTCTGTGGTGCTGTATTAGGAGGTAGTTCGATTTCACGACGCACCGATGCAAAATGCGGAATTGATTTTAATGCTACTTCTATACTTATTTTGTTTTGAGACAAGTATTCCAATACATTCATAGCTAATACTGCACCATCATACAAAAATGGCTGATTAGCCGCTAATGCTCTTGCCGTTCTATCGCTATTATCGTTAGGGCAATGGAAATAGCGATGAACCTTCTTACCATAACTAGTAGCTAGGAAATCAGCACATGACGCAAAATCGTGCGGTAAAGCGATGTCAAACCCTTTTGACATATACAAAGCCCCCGCTAATAATAGAAGTTTGTCATATTCGATTTTTGTGTCATTTTCGGTATAGAACTCAGCTTTTGAACCGCTTTCGGTTAAGGCGACAATTAAGATTTCTGATTGATTTCTTGACGAAGTTATAACGGTAGAGGCATTTTGCGTGGTACTGATTAGCTCAAAAATTGGTTCAAGAGTTTTGGTCAAAACGGCATTGTTGCAATTTAGCTTAACATGATAATCGCTCTTAAAATTAGCGTGTTTTCTAAGCATTGAATAGTGCAAGTCGTTAATTCCAGCGACATAGTGCATTTCACCGAACCCGTTCCAGTCCGCATTTTTGTATTCTGAGCGATTTAGTGCTGCTTCAAGGCGGCGTTCTTCAATTCGTGATAACGGCAAACCTGAATTAGCCAAAACTTCAACCTGTGCAAAAACTCCACATTTAACATGGGCAATCATTCCACAATCGAGGATTTTTGACGCATAAATCAACTGTGCCCTATTAGCGGTTCCAGTATCGAACACCTCACCACCTGCTCCAGACACACCTGCGATAATTGCGTGTTTCATAGCTTTTGATGCACTGTTGTTCTCGCACGAAACAGCTATGCGTTTGCCTGAATATTCGCTCGAAGTCACCGCTAATGCTGCACCTAATCTTGCACAAAACTCTGGTGTGATGTCTGTGTTGGTTTCGCCAGTTAGCCCAGTGTCTGATAACTCAGCATTTCTGCTTTTACCGCTCCCGTATTTGACATCTTTTGCAATAGTTGCACCAGGAGGAACAGATTTACGATTCCAGACCTTAGCTCCGTTTGAAACAACAGCTTCACGCCCGATTACACATTCTTCGCCTATAACGCTGTCTTCATAAACACTCGCCGAATGCTGGAGCTTTGCACTTTGACAGATAATAGCATGATTTGCGGTAGCTCCGTTCGAGATAAACACTGAATCGAGAATTACCGAACCTTTCAATTTTACATTTTTGCCGATATTCACATGGTCGCCGATTATACAGCTGTTGATGACCGTGATTTCACGGTCAGATTGATTGGGCGTTTTAGGTGTATTTTCTGATGTCGTAAAACTAACATTCGCTCCAATATAACAAGGTGATGTGATTTTGACGTGTGATGGAATATCGCTTTGTGAATAGATACCATCAGCGATTTTAGTTCCTGCAATTTCGCACTTTACTTTGCCGTTTAGAATGTCAAACTGGCTTTTGGCATAGGTGTCAAAATCACCAATATCGCACCAATATCCGCTTTCTTCGTGTGAATATAGAGGGAGTTTGTCTTTGAGTTCGTTTTCAAGCATTTTGGGAAAAACATCACGTGCAAAATCACAGCGTGTGTTGTTCGGAACCAGCTCCATAACCTTAGGTGAGAGAATATACACACCAGTGTTAGCACAATCTCCAATGCAGCTGACGTATGATGGTTTTTCGGAAAAACCTGTAATTCTACCGTTGTTTTCACTATCCGAAAGCACTAAACCGTATTCCCGAGGGTCGTTGACTTTTTTTGTGATAATCGTTGCTCCAGCTCTTACCTTTTTGTGTTTTTCGAGAGCGGCAGTTAGGTCAAAATCGCAGAGTGCGTCCCCGCTTATGACCAAAAAGTCGTCTTCAGGTTGTGATTTTTCAGATGAGATATTCGAGTTAAATATAGCTTGTTTAACACATCCAGCTGTTCCGAGTGGGAACTCCTCATGTGAGAATCGTAGAGTTAGATTTTTATATCTACCAGTTTCAAACAAATCTTCAATCTGACCTGCTTTGTAACCAAGGGTGAAGATTGCTTCTTCAAATCCATGTTTATCTAGCAAATCGAGTATATAATGAACTACTGGTCGACCACAAAGTTTTGCTAATGGTTTCGGGAGCGAACAAGTCAGCGGTCTAAGTCTTGTGCCTTCTCCCCCTGCCATGATAATTGCTTTTTTCATAATGCCACGTAACCTCCAACTTTGAATAAATAGTTACAATTTAGTATTAGCATTTGTGTTCGTAATTATACTCACCGAATTATGACAGCGTGCATAGTATGAGATAATCTATTATTTTAGCGATTTCAAAGAAAGGGCGTGGTGTTTGTGAATGGAAATTCATCGGTGATTATTCTAAAATCGATTACCGAAGCTAACAAAGCAAAAAGACAGCTTTCCAACTACAAAATCAGGGCAAACGCAGAAAAAATCCATATTAACAAGAGTGGGTGTACTTACGGAATCCGTGTGTATGAAGATGTTGAGAAAGTTTGTCGATTGCTGGCTACTGTTAACATAATTTGTGGCGATACCGACGATAGGTTTCAAGGCACATTTTATGATAGAAATTATTGAAAGTTCGGGTGTAAGCGTCGGTTCTTATGCGCGAAGCGTGAGGGGGGTACAAGGCGAGTCTGTCAATCGGGCAAAGCCTACTCTTCGGGAGCTTTGCCCTGCGGATGTTACCGAACATTGATTATACTCGCGCGAGAAAGGGGCAACAATGATTTATTTTGATAACGCCGCCACTACATTTCCGAAACCACGTGTCGTGAATTTGGCAGTTCAAAAAGCCATAAACGAATACGGAGGAAACCCAGGGAGGGCAGGTCATAAACTGGCTATGAATACTGCCGAGGCTGTATTCATAGCACGCGAGAAATGTGCTGATTTTTTTGGTGCCACAGTAGAGAACACCATATTCACGCTTAACTGCACTCATGCTTTAAACACAGCGATTAAAGGCATAGGTGAAAAGTTTTCGCATTACGTAATATCCGATGTTGAGCATAATGCAGTTTCACGCCCAGTTCATGCTATGACCAAAATGCGTAACGGAAAATGTACTTATTCAATTGCCAAGACTTATGATGATTATTTACTTACGCTTGCTTCGTTTGAAAAGCTCATTACATCTCAAACTACGGCAGTTGTATGTACGGCTGCGAGTAATGTTACTGGGAAAGTTTTGCCTTATCGAGAAATCGCTAAGCTATGTCAAAAACGCGGAGTATGCTTTATTCTTGACGCAGCTCAAGGCGGTGGATTGCTTTCGATTAAGATTGGCGATGGTATAAATTTCATCTGCTGTTCTGGGCATAAAGGATTGTATGGGATTATGGGGAGCGGGATTCTTGTAAGCGATGGAAATTACAGACTTAATCCGCTTATGGAAGGTGGAACCGGCGGGAGTTCTTACGGATTAGAGCAGCCCGATAATTGTCCAGATAAATTTGAAAGCGGAACAGGTAATACAGCGGGTAGCATAGCGTTAGGTGCAGGAATCGATTTTTTGAATCAAATCGGAACGAAACGCATCTATGAACATGAACGCGAATTATGTCAGCTGTTCATGAAAGAAATTTCCTACACAGAAAAAATCAAGCTATATTTTAAACCAAACGAGTTCGGAGAATATGAAAATCCTAATAGAACTCCGATTGTACCGTTTAATATTGACGGCATGAACTCAAACGAAGTTACTGAAAAGCTCTCAAAAGCTGGATTTGCACTCAGAGGTGGTTTGCACTGTGCTTATTTGACACACAAAAAGCTCAATACACTCGAAACTGGTATTGTTAGATTTGCACCATCTGCGTTTAATAATCGCAAAGAAGTTCTTGCTTTAGTGAGGTTTTTAAGAACTTTTATAAATTAACCGACCATATTCCAAAAATCCAACAATAAAAATTCAAAAAATTCGTTGACAAAATCAAAAAAACATGGTATATTGGAGTAAATGATAATGGAAAATCTAAAAAAACAAAGCAGGAAAATAATCGCTATACTACTAACACTCACTCTCGCATTTTCGACTGTGGCAAATTTAGGGCTTGCTACCCCGATTGTGAATCCAATTTACTGCTCCGTATCGACGACATTTCTGGGCTTGCAGATGCACTTGCGATTCTGCGTAGGTTGGTAGGTCTACCAAGTGAATTAGATTAAGAACCCCCATTTTTCAAATTCAACTCTGGGGGAACAAAACAAGGCGGAGAATAACTCTCCGCCTTGTTTTGTTTTATCGCTACTCTATACACAGCTTCTAAAACTCACCTTACAAACGACCTATAGATTAACCAATTCAAGTATACGTTCAAACGGGAAATCACGCCCTGGGCAGGCTGTGTTTACGATTTCGTTATGCCCAATGACTGTATCGCGATTAAATAGCATGGTGTTGCCAAATGCACGGAATACTTCATATCGAATATGCCCCATCAACCAAACAGCGGCGTTTACTTGAGCGTCGGACAAATTGCCGTGTTCGATGTCTGAAAACGCAATTGCGACTGTGTACCAGTTAGCGTTCACACGCCGCTCTCTTACTAATCTTGAAGAGGCGTTTCCGTTATACAAGCGACTGTTCGGGTCGTTATTAGTACCGTTTGCGAATGCCCAGTATCTGATGTCAACAAACTGTGTGATTTGACCAGTCGGCGAAATGATAAAGTGATACGAAACTTCAGCCGCTGGGTTCATAATCCAGTTCGTTGCGGCTTCTTTTGAGCCTACGGTGTCGTGCATAACAATCATATTCGGGACATGGAAAGGACCTTCTTCTGGTCCACGCCTCGGGCGATAGTTCGGGCTTGGGCGTTGTATGATTGTGTGACTGTTATCAGGGCGTGGCGGGCGCGGACCAGAAGGTGGGAGCCTAATCGGATTGTCAGCTGTTCCCCATCGTTCGTTTAGGTAAGAGGCGGGCAGATTCACCAGCCAGCGTAATACCTGTATAGCACTGTTAATGGTGACTCTGCCGCTACCATCAGCGTACGCAGCGGCGAACCACGCTTCGTTCGCAGGAGTGCCGCGTCGCCCCCCCTCGGCGGGTCTAATCGAAGACGGAAGTTCTACTAAAAATCGCAAAATCTGGAGTGCGTCATTTATACTAAGGCTTCCTGAACCAGTGACATTTCCAATTCCATATCGTTCAGGGGGCGGCGGTGGAGGTGGGGGCGGTTCGACGGTTTTGGCACAATTAACACAAATGTGTCCAAATTCAGGGGCACATGATGGACATTCAGGTTCTATATCGTCACGACATTCGCGGCAAACAAAGTTATCATTAGGACGACAATTAGGGCAAGGGGGAGGAGGCATTGTTTCAAGACAATCTCTACATATGTAGTCACCATAACAATGAACACAAGGCAAAGGCGGGCGACATTCATCACAACCGTTTATCGGAAGACCAAGACAATGCTCGCAATCAGGCGGTGGATTTGGAGATGTTCTTATGTTTGCAATACTATCTGTACCCAACGCATTAATCATGATTATCAGCGTAAGTAGCACAGCAGTAAGTTTAAGTATTACATTTTTCATTTACACGTCACTCCTTCGTTAGGGGGTCTCGTTCATACATATAGTATACCACACTTTGAAACCAATGTCAACATACACTTATTAAGTAATTGTTGTAAAAAATTAAACTTTTTGCTTGACATTTACGAATTTTTCTGTTAATATTATATATGTATGTGAAATTTTTTTGCGAAAGGCTGTAATAACAATGAAGTTTACTGGATTAAACGAACTTAGAGAAAGTTATCTAAAATTTTTTGAGAGCAAGGGGCATCTACGGCTTGAATCCGCTCCATTAGTTCCGCAAGGTGATAATTCAATCCTCCTAATCAACGCTGGAATGACCCCACTCAAAAAATACTTCCAAGGTGTCGAGAAACCACCGAGTGAGCGTGCTACTTCTTGTCAGAAGTGTATTCGTACACCAGATATAGAAAACGTAGGTGTTACCGCACGGCATGGAACTTTTTTTGAAATGCTCGGCAATTTCAGTTTTGGCGATTATTTCAAGCTAGATGCCTGCAAATGGGCGTGGGAGTATTTTACAGAAATTCTACAAATCCCTGCCAACTTATTATGGGTCAGTGTTTATGAAGAAGATGATGAAGCACGCGAAATCTGGATTAACGACGTAGGATTGCCTCTTGAACGCGTGGTTAAGATGGGGAAATCAGACAATTTCTGGGAACACGGAAGTGGTCCGTGTGGTCCGTGTTCTGAAATTTATTTTGACCGTGGGGCAGAAAACGGCTGTTGCCCGAACGGTAGTTGTAAGGTCGGCTGTGAATGTGATAGGTATATCGAAATCTGGAACTTGGTATTCACCCAGTTTGATTCTGACGGTAAGGGTAATTATGCCCCTCTTGCTAACAAAAACATAGATACCGGAATGGGGCTTGAACGCTTGGCGTGCATAATGCAGGGTGCGGCGAACCTGTTTGAGGTCGATACAATCAAAGATGTTATTTCGGAAATTGAACTTGTGTCTGGCAAAAAATATTCGACTGATGCTAAGCAGGATATATCAATAAGAGTGATTACCGACCATGTAAGAAGCTCAACTTTTATGATTTGTGATGGTGTAATGCCATCTAACGAGGGGCGAGGATATGTCCTACGTCGCCTTCTTCGCCGTGCGGCACGACATGGCAGGCTGCTCGGGGTTACAAAACCTTTCTTGTTTGAGCTTTGTGATAAAGTAATTGAATCATGCAAAGGTGCTTATCCAGAACTTAGCGAAAAATCGGCTTATATCAAAAAAGTTCTCTTAACTGAAGAAGAAGCGTTTTCCAAAACAGTTGAAAAAGGCATGGAACTTCTTAATGCGGAAATTGTTAAAGGTAAGTCTTCAGGTGTGGTCAGTGGTGATATTGTTTTCAAGTTGCACGATACTTTTGGGTTTCCAGTTGATTTAACACGTGAAATTCTTAGCGAGAATGGCATTGATTTTGATGAAGCACGTTTCAAAGAGTTAATGCAGATTCAAAAAGACACGGCGAGAGCTAATCAGTCGTTTAAAGGCGGATGGGATGATTCGCAGTTGGCAATTGACAATGGACAGTTGAAAGTTGAATTTGTTGACGAACATACTGTTTCGAGTAAAGTTTTAGAAGTTAGCGGCAATGTTGTCGTGCTTGATAAGACACCGTTTTATGCAGAGAGTGGCGGTCAGGTTGGTGATACTGGTTTGATTGGTGACGCTCGTGTTGTTGATACTCGTAAAACTACATCTGGGTTGTCGGTCTGTTATTGTGATGAGGTTGGCACGCTCAAAAAAGGCGATTCTGTCACTGCTCAAATCGATAAAGAACGTCGCCATTCGATTATGCGAAATCATACTTCTGCTCACTTGTTACAATCAGCTTTGAGAGCAGTTCTTGGCGAACACGTTCAACAGGCTGGTTCACTTGTAGATGAAAACCGATGTCGATTTGACTATACTCATAATCAAGCATTAACGATAGATGAAATCGACCAAATCGAAACTCGTATGAACGCAGTAATCCTCTCTGATTTAAGCGTAGAAATAAGCGAAATGTCTTTAGATAAAGCAAAACAAATTGGGGCGTTAGCGTTATTCGGAGAGAAGTATGGCGAAACTGTGCGAGTGGTCAAAATCGCAGATACATCTACCGAACTTTGCGGTGGTTGCCACGTTGAAAGTACCGCAAAAATCGGGCTGTTTAAAATTGTTAGCGAAAGCAGTGTAGCAAGTGGAGTTCGTAGAATCGAAGCTGTGACTGGGCTTGGTTTACTTGAATTGCTAAAATCAAAACAAAATGAAATCGCCGAGGCTCACGAAAAGCTCAAATCCGAAAAATCGGCTTCTAACAAAGAAATTGCACGCTTAAATTCTGCCATCGCAACTATGCAGGCTAAATCAGCGACTGTTGAACAAGTCGGCGATTCGAACGGCATTAAGCTATTAGCTCAAAAGATTATAGGAGCAGATGCTAACGCACTCAGACAATCTGGCGATAATCTAAAAGATGCTCATAGCGGATTTGTGGCGGTTCTTGTCGGTGAGGCTAATATTCTTTGCATTTGTGATGATGTTGCAATTAAAGCGGGTTTCAAAGCAGGAAATGTTGTAAAAGAAGTCGCTGCAGCCACTGGTGGGAAGGGTGGCGGTCGTCCAGATGCTGCAATGGCGGGGATTGGCGACATTTCTAAAATAGATGAGGCATTAAAAACGTTCGCCCATTTGTAGTAGGCGAACTCGATGGGGAGCAATCCGCAAGGGAGACGGCGAGTTCGACCACTACAGCGAAGCAAAGCTCCGCTTATGGGGCGTACTCTTTGATGGCTTTGGGGGTTTTCCCCCCCATTAGTAGAAATTACAAGAAAATAGGAGATAAAATCATGGCAATAGTAAAACCATTCAAAGGCACAAGATATTCAGAGAAGACAGGGACGTTAGAAGAGCTTTGTTGCCCGCCATACGATATAATTTCGGAAGAAGGCAGGAAAGCCTTACTCGCAACTAATCCGCATAATATCATAAGGCTTGAACTTCCACGTTCGTATAAAGATGGCACCGAGAACGAGGATATGCAGTCTTACACCGAAGCTGGCAAGGTTGTTAATGATTGGGTGGATTCTGGCATACTCGTCGATGATGCGAACGAAAATATATACGTGTATGAGTTCAGCTTCAAACACGAGGGCGAAATACGAGCAGTAAAAGGTTTTGTCGCACTTGTGGAGTTGGAAGAATTTTCGGCTGGCATAGTTCTTCCGCATGAAGAAACCCTGTCTAAAGCTAAGACTGATAGGTTTAATCTGATGACAGCGACTAAATGCAATTTCAGTCAAGTGTATTCATTATATTCAGACAAATCTGGTGAATTGCAGGACGTTCTTGAGAATGCGACTTCCAATGAACCTACATCACAATTTACCGATGACGGTGATGTAACCCACAAACTTTGGTTGGTTTCTGATGCTGATGCCATTGTGCAGATTCAAAATCAGATGAGCGACAAGCAAGTCTTTATCGCTGATGGTCATCATAGATATGAAACGGCACTCAAATATAGTAAAGAGAATTCTGGTGGGACGGCAGCTTATGTCCCAATGATGCTTGTGAGCATGGATAACCCGAACTTAATTGTATTTCCGACGCACCGATTAGTCCGTGATTTGCCGAATTTTAATTATGCCGAAATGGTAGAAAAATGCCGTGAATATTTCTACATCAAAGAAGAACTTAGCCGTGAAGATGCGTTTTCAAAATTAGGCGAGGCGTTTGACAAAAAACTCCACGCTTTTGCGTTATACGCTGGAGGAGGCGAGTATGCTTTGCTTATTCTAAAAGACAAAGCTGTCATGGAGAGCATTATGCCAAATGACCACCAGTCTTTACGTAGTCTTGATGTTAGTGTTTTGCATTCGTTGATTTTAGAACGAGTGTTCAAAATCGACAAGGCGAATATGGCGGCACAAACTAATCTGACTTACGTAAAAGTCGCTGATGATGCGATTGATGCGGTCGATAACGGTACAGCTAACTGCTGTTTCCTCTTGAACGCTACTCGTGTAAATGAAATCAGCGATGTTGCACTTTCGGGCGGAAAAATGCCACAGAAGTCAACTTACTTCTATCCAAAACTCACTACTGGTTTGGTTATTAACAGGATTTTTAAGGCATAAAATTAGTGATGAACTATATTTAAAGGAGATACAACTTATGAAAGTAGCACTCATTAACGGAAGCCCTCACGAAAACGGAACTACTGCGTTTGCACTTGGAGTAATCGCAAAATCGCTAAAAGAAAAAAGTGTTGAAAGCGAAATCTTTCAAATCGGAAGTCGTGGATTACAAGGTTGCAAAGCCTGCTATGCTTGTTATAAGACAGGTAAATGTGTTATTGACGATGGTTTGAACCAGTTAGCCGAAGGAATTCACGCTTGTGATGGATTGGTAGTAGGTTCACCAGTCTATTACGCTGGAATCAATGGAACGCTTAAATGTTTTCTTGACAGGCTATTTTATTCAGGAACAGGGCGGTTCAGGTTCAAACCAGCGGCAGGGATTACTGCAATGCGCCGTGCCGGAGGAACTGCGGCGTTAGAAAGCATTAATCGCTATTTTGAGTTCGCTGAAATGCTGATTACCCCAACTATGTACTGGAGTGCTATTCATGGATTAAACGGCGAACAAGCTGCAACTGATTTAGAAGGTGTTCAACAGTTGGAAGTAATTGGGCAAAACATGGCATACTTACTCGAAATGCGTAAAAATGCTCCTGAAATTCCCGAAGCTGTTGATAGAGTTAAAACTAATTTTGTGAGGTAAGATTGTGAAAAAAATAGTTGCACTTTTAATGGTTATAATGGTTAAAATAGCTGTAATGTCTGGAATAGTTTTGCTAACAGCTTGCGATTCGGATGAGGTGGATTTTTCTCATCTCCCGTCACCGCAGGAAATTTTCGATGATGAGATTTCCCGTTTTTATGGTGACACAATCCTAATGGTGCCTATTGACGAAAGCAGATTTGAAGAGTTTCAAATTGATGTTGACGATACAATCACAGTCATAGCAAAAGAAGCGGCAATTTCGGCAATTTTTGTGCAACTGTTTATAATCGAAGCTCAACCCGACCGAATCAACGCCGTTTATAGTGCAATGCTCCGTCATCAAGCGAATTTGCAGGACGCGACTGCTTATCCGCAAGGGGCAGTAGCGGCTGCAGCGTCGGTTGTTGGTGTTCACGGAAATTTAGTATATTTATTTTGCGATGAACGTGCCGACGAAATCGAAGGTGCTTTTAATGATTTTTTGGATGAATACGCCAACCAGGACAGATAAGAGTTTGTCATATCGTAAAAACTCCAAGATTTGTGGGGTTGACTTAATGGTTAGAATGTGATAGAATGATATGTGGCAAAACGTTCGGTAACACCGCAGGGCAAAGCCCGATAGAGGAGAAATGAATGAAAAATATAGGACTTGATGTGGGTTCAACCACAGTAAAGATTGTAGCACTCGATGAAAATAAAACAATTATATATCAAAAATATCAGCGACATTATTCGGATATAAAAAAAACACTCGGTGAAGTGCTTAATGAATGTGTGGATTTTCTGCAAGAAAAAGGCGAGAAATCGGCGCAAATCCATGTTACTGGTTCGGGTGGAATAAATGCAGCAAAATGGCTAAACATTCCTTTCGTGCAAGAAGTTAGTGCTGGTGCGGTCGCTGTTGAAGAGCTTATTCCAGAAACTGATGTAGCAATCGAACTCGGCGGTGAAGATGCTAAGATTACATACTTCGCTGGCGGATTAGAACAACGCATGAACGGCTCATGTGCGGGAGGGACTGGAGCTTTTATTGACCAGATGGCAGCTCTTCTAAACACTGACATCACTGGTCTTGAAAAGCTGGCGTGTGATTATGAAACCATTTATCCGATTGCGTCGCGCTGTGGTGTTTTTGCAAAAAGCGATATTCAACCGCTTTTGAACGATGGTGCAAAAAAATCAGACATTGCGGCATCTATTTATCAGTCAGTCGTTAATCAGACTATTAGCGGGCTTGCGTGTGGAAAACCTATTCGTGGGAAAATTGCGTTTCTTGGCGGTCCTCTACATTATCTCCCACAACTTAGACAGCGATTTATCGAAACGCTTGAACTTGCTGGCGAAAACATCATTTTTCCGGACAATGCCAACTTGTTTGTAGCGACTGGAGCGGCTTTGTCTAACACCAAGGATTCTGGCGAAAGCGATTTAGACGAACTTAAATCAAAAATTGCAAAGTTGTCTGAAGTAAAGGTTCAAGAAGTTGAAAGACTAAAGCCACTCTTTGAAAACGATGATGAACGCAAGTCTTTCTTAGAACGTCACAAAAAGGGTATAATCCCTGAAGCTGATTTATCAAAACATACTGGTAAATGCTACTTAGGGCTTGACATGGGGAGTACAACAACTAAAGCGACTTTGATTAACAATCAAGCTGAAATCATCTACAAACATTATGATAATAACATGGGCGACCCGCTTAAATCAGTAATCGGAGTATTAAAAGACATTTATGCAAAACTCCCTGCTGGAAGCACAATCGCAAAAGCAACGGCGACTGGATATGGTGAACATTTGGTGATTGCGGCACTCGGTGTTGATTACGGCGAAATTGAAACTATGGCACATTATAAGGCTGCCGAAAAAGTCTTACCGGGGGTTGAGTTTATTCTCGACATCGGCGGGCAAGACATGAAGTGTATGCGTGTGCGTAACGGAGAAATCGATTCAATTCTTTTGAACGAGGCGTGTTCATCTGGTTGCGGTTCTTTTATCGAAAACTTTGCCAACGCTCTCGGCAAAAAAGCTCACGAATTTGCAGAAGAAGGTTTATTAGCGACTAATCCAGTTGACCTTGGTTCACGCTGCACCGTGTTTATGAATAGCCGCGTAAAGCAGGCTCAAAAAGAAGGTGCAAGCGTTGCAGATATTTCTGCTGGTCTTAGCTATTCAGTGGTGAAAAATGCACTCTTCAAAGTAATAAAAGTTCGTGAACCAGAGGCTATGGGTAAAAAAATCATCGTACAAGGCGGAACGTTTTTGAATAACTCCGTCCTCCGTGCTTTTGAACTTACGTGCGGGCGTGAAGTAACTCGTCCAGACAAAGCAGGGTTAATGGGTGCGTATGGCGGTGCGTTAATCGCACTCGAACGCGATGATAATCAAGGCTCAACCATTGCAACTTTGGACAGGCTCGAAAATTTTGCGATTAAAAAATCTACCGCACGTTGTTCTAAGTGTGCGAATAATTGCCTGCTTACAATAAGCAAATTTGATGATGGCAAACGTTTTATCACCAACAACCGTTGCGAGATGGGGAGCGATACTAAATCCGAACAGACCGATTTACTCCCGAATCTCTACGAATATAAGTATAATAGAGTGTTCGGATATAAATCGATTCCTGAAGACCAAGCTAAACGCGGTGTAATTGGTATTCCTCGAATCATGGGATATTATGAGAACTATCCGTTTTGGCATACGTTTTTTACAAAGCTGGGATATAGCGTAAAGCTCTCACCTAAAAGCTCACGCGAAATCTATGACAGAGGAATTGAAACCATGCCGAGCGAGTCGGTGTGTTATCCAGCAAAGCTGACTCATGGTCATGTAATGTCGCTTATTGACGATGGTGTGAAGACAATTTTTATGCCATGCTTAACATATGAAATGGACGAGGGTTACGGTGCGGATAATCACTATAACTGCCCAGTTGTGGCGACTTATAGTGAGGTAATAAAAAACTCCGTCCCAGAATTGCGCGAAGAAAACATTACTTTCCTAAACCCGTTCTTGCCGATTTATGACAAGACACGTATGCTTGAACGGTTAATCGAAGAATTTACACAATTTGATATAAGCGGAAAAGAAATCGGTGTAGCATTGGCACACGCTTATAAAGAAGATGAGGACTTTAAGCAAGATATTCGCAAAAAAGGCGAAGAATTGCTAAAGCTCATTTCCGAAAAAGGGGAAAAAGGTATAGTTTTAGCCGGGCGACCATATCACGTTGACCCTGAAATCCACCACGGAATCCCAGAGATGATTAACGGGTTCGGTTATGCTGTGTTCACTGAAGATTCAGTGGCACATTTAGCTGAAATTGTCCGCCCTATGAGAAGCGTTGACCAATGGACTTATCATACAAGATTATATGCGTCGGCGACTTTAGTCGCTAAAATGCCTAACCTTGAGTTGGTTCAGCTAAACTCATTCGGGTGCGGGCTTGACGCTGTTGCGACCGACCAGGTTCAAGAAATGCTCGAAGAATGTGGAAAGCTATATACCCTTCTCAAAATTGATGAAGTGAACAACTTAGGTGCTGCGCGAATCAGATTGCGTTCGTTATTCTCTGTAATGGAAGAGAGGGAGCGTAAGGGATTCACCCCGAAAGGCGAAATCGTACCGTTTGAGCGACACCCTCTATTCACTAAAGCCATGAAAAAATCACACACGCTAATCGCACCACAGTTAGCACCAATTCATTTTGAGCTTTTAGAACACGCTTTCAAAGCGACTGGGTATAACCTTGAGGTATTAAAAGACTACTCACCAGAGATGGTGAACGAAGGCTTAAAATACGTTAATAATGATGCTTGTTATCCTGCAATTTTAGTTGTAGGGCAATTGATGCACGCATTAAAAAGTGGAAAGTATGACCTTAATCAAACTTCGGTTATGATAACGCAGACTGGTGGTGCTTGCCGTGCAACAAACTATATCGGAATGCTCAAAAAAGCAATGCTTGAATCGGGGCTTAGTCATATTCCGCTTGTGTCTTTAAATATAGTCGGGCTTGAAAAGAACCCAGGGTTTAGCCTCACACCGATTTTATTACTAAGAGCGGCGATTTCTCTCATTTACGGTGACGCACTCAGCAGATGCCTTTACAGAGTACGCCCGTATGAGCTAAAAGAAGGCAGTGCTAACGAACTCTACGACAAATGGAACGAGTTCCTAAAAGGCGAAGTGGGTTCATTAAGTCGCAAACGTTTCACCCAAAACATACGTAATATGGTAAATGAATTTGGCGCTCTCCCAGTCTATGAAACCCAAAAACCACGAGTAGGGATTGTTGGGGAAGTTTTGGTGAAATTCCACCCTGTTGCAAATAACTTTGTTGTAGACCTAGTTGAACAAGAAGGTGCGGAAGCGGTAGTTCCACCGTTCTTAGGATTTATGTCGTTTATGTGTGACCACGCAAATTCTCGCCGTGAGTTCTTGACTGCCACATGGAAACGCTGGTTCGTTTCAAACAAAGTAATTGACTTGTTCGAGTGGTTACAAAAACCAGTATCCGATGCGATTGAAGGAACTAAATTCGGTCATCACATCAAATTCCGCGATTTACGAAAAGTGGTTGACGGCATAGTGTCTACTGGAAATATCGCAGGTGAGGGATGGTATCTCACAGCGGAAATGATTGAACTTATGTCGGGCGGTGTAACCAATATAATCTGTATGCAGCCGTTTGCGTGTCTGCCGAACCATGTTGTCGGAAAAGGAATTATGGGAGAGCTAAAACGCCTAAATCCGAAAGCGAACATAGTCGCAATTGACTATGACCCAGGTGCTAGTGAGGTTAATCAGCTTAACCGCATTAGGCTGATGTTATCGCAAGCAATCAAGAATATGGAAGAAGAGGATGGTATTTCTGAGTTAGAAATAGCACCTACTAACGAATACGAGAAGATTTTATCAACGATTGATGGTTGATTGAACAGTTCACAAAAAAGCTACCACACAATACCGTGTGGTAGCTTTTTTGTGATTAATAATCAGAACGCACCGATTACTTCGAGTATAACATAATTATTGTCATATTCAACAATAATTTCAGGGTGAGTTTTAGCTAAATCTTTGAAATCCTCCGATTTTGTTCGCACAAATTCACACAACGTCAACAATGATAACTTGGCGACTGGTTTGCAAAACGTACTCACTGCGATTGCCAGTTTGCCGTCAGACTCCGAACCTAATCGCATCAATCGAAACGGGTACATATGACAAGCGAGTGGTTTATTTTCGCCGAGTTGGCAACCGTTTTCGCCAAGATGTCTGCATACGTTACACCCATCAGAAGTGGCGGTAGGTGGAAGTGGTGGGCGAACTTCAGCTGGAATTTCCCACTCCTCGCTTTCTTCAAAAATGCAACATCCTCTGCATTTTGCACAGCTGTCTGGTGATAAAATTTCGCTTACTGTAATTTTGTTTTTCATGGTAATTTTAAGAGACCTCCACAATGATTTTGGTTCCTATGTTGAGTTTGCTTTCCAACGACAGTTTCCAGCCGTATAACGCACAGATATGCTTGACGATTGCGAGCCCTAGTCCAGTTCCGCCGCCTAAAGGAGAACGACTTTTTTCCACTCGATAAAATCTCTCGAAAATACGTATCTGGTCTTTAGCAGGAATCCCTATGCCGGTATCACTTACTACGATTTTAGTCGAATTCATGGTAACAGAAATTGTGACTGATACTTCACCGCCTTGTTTGTTATATCGAACTGCATTCTCGATTAAATTCTTCATAATCTCATAGATATGATTAGCTTCGGCTTTTACAGCTCCTCCGCCTTCAAGTTTGAATGTGATTTCACGCTCGTTCATAACAGTCGACATAGTGTTATATATTTCCTCAATTACGGGTGTTAGAGGGATAAGTTCAGTGTTTTCAGCAATACCCGAAACATCACCAGTGTTTTCAAGTGCCGATAATCGTAACATATCATCAATCAATTTCATCATGCGAACCGATTCACGTTCAATTGCAGCGACATACTTTTGAACACTCTCGTCACGGTTTTTGATTGCAGTGAGTTCATTAAATCCTTTAATTGCGGTGAGAGGTGTTTTTAGTTCGTGAGAAGCGTTCGCAAAAAAGTCTTCCCTCTTAGTGCGTTCGTCGTTTAAATCGGTGATTACGCTTTGCATAGTTTTTGATAGAGCATCGAATTGGTCGATAATTGAATCAATTTCTTCATAACCAGATTTTGTGATTTTGTGGTTTTGATTAAAAGCAGTGCTTAACTTTTTTTCGATTAAATCAAGTGGTTTTAGAACCCGTATTATTATCCGCCTAATGAAGAACAAGCATAATACGCCAATAATAAAAAATGAAGATAATAACAGAATAAATTCTCTTACAGCAAGTGTAAAAACAAGTAGAAACGTTATCAAAAACAAAGCTATAAGCCCCGCAAAAATCGCCAGACTGGTGTAAACAAACAGGCGTTTTTTCATGATAGCATATATCCTACACCGCGAACGGTCTGGATTGAAGTTACGCTCTCACTTTCAGCGAGTTTTTTGCGTAGTTGTTTTATATGAATATCAAGGGTGCGAGTTTCGCCGATAAAATCACTCCCCCACACTTTTTGGAAAATCACTTCACGCTCTTGCACGGTTTCGGCGTTTTTGCATAACAGGTATAACAATTTGTATTCTTTAAGCGTGGTCTGGAGAGTTTTGCCGTTCACGGTCACTGAATGTTTTGATACAATAAACGCTATATCTTTATAAGTCACGTTTTTGCTACTTAATTTATGTTGCTTGTCTAGAGAATTCAAAGAGTACGAGGTTTCCGAATCGTTTTGTTTGAACCCCTGCTTTCGTAAGTTGGCTTTAATGCGTGCAACAAGTTCTAACACGCTGAATGGTTTACTTATATAATCGTCAGCGCCCATATTTAAGCCTTTGACTTTTGACGCCTCCTCATTTTTAGCTGAAACCATGATTACTGGAATTTTTGAATACGCTCCAGATTTCAGATTATTTAAAATTGTGAAGCCGTCTTCTTCGGGCAGCATAACGTCAAGCACTATTAAATCTGGTTGTTTCTTTGTAAGAGCGACAAAAAAATCACTACTGTTAGCAAAACATTGATAGTCAAAATCATTTTCGAGTGCATAACCATACAGCTCTTGCAGGCTGGTATCGTCTTCTATTATATAAATAAGTTGTTTCATATGATTATTATATCATAAATTTTAAGATTCGTCAAGCAAAACAAAGCCGAAGCACAGCTCCGTCTTTATTCTGCTCTTGTTTGGCTATTATATCATAAATTT
>JGI24703J35330_11748709_pt1 | contig 27547 bp, 32 predicted proteins | sample TergutNt197P1_FD_35330 | JGI IMG/M metagenome (IMG submission 35330)
CCCCGTCAAAGTTTTGCGTTGCAAAACTTTGCCACCCCCCTTGGAAAGGGGGTTACGCCACCAAGTCAAACGAATAACTTAATTGGTGGCGTAATATCTCCCGCAACAAAAAAACACGGACTCTTAACGTCGGCTTTCGCCGCGCCTTAAATCCGTGTTTAATTATTCAGCCATTTTTAAAACTTCGCGCCTGTTGTAAGAGCCGCATTCCTTGCACATGTGATGCGACTTAACAAGCTCGCCGCATTTGTTGCATGAAACAAGGTTTGGCATGGCTATTTTCCATGTTTGTGCGCGTCTTTTGTTGCGTCGCGCCTTTGATGTTTTTCCTTTAGGGCAAATCATTACAAAAACCTCCTGAAAATGCGTTGTTTAAAAGTCGAGGGTTATTATAATCAATAAATCGCGGGGCGTCAAATTGTTTTTTCGGAACAAAAAGAATCACACAGAATTTACCTTTGGTGGCTGTTGCGAAAAAAACACAAAACGTATAATGACTCAAATTGAAAAGACTAATCGTTAGCGGTGACTAATTATGCCTATCAGCCCAAAGCGCGTTCGGAAGCATTATGTCTTTGCCGGCAAGAAAAAAAACTTGCCTTTGCGTGATTTGGCTGTGTTCTGCCGTAAACTGGCTTTTCTTTTGGGTGCGGGAATTCCTATAAAAACGGCAATGTCCGGTTTGATTGAGCAAAACCCAAGCAAAGCCTTGGGCAAGGTTTTGCCCGATATACATAGAAAAATAATGGAGGGCGTAAGTTTTTCCGGCGCGCTAAAAAGTGCGGGTGTTTTTCCCGTATTTATGTGCGGCAATATTGTGATTGGCGAGCGCACGGCAAAACTGCCGGAAGTATGCGCTCGCCTTGCGGATTATTACGAATCTTTGGCGCAAATGAAAGAAGAGATTACAGCCGCAATGCTTTATCCCGCGGTGGTTTCTTTGTTGATGCTTGCAGTAATTGTTATGGCGGTTTTATTTGTTCTACCAAGTTATTCGCGGGTTTTTGAAGACTCAGGGGCAACACTTCCGGCTTTCACCATATTTTTGATGACTGTATCCAATTTTTTTATCCGAAACGCATTTGTTTCTCTTTTATTAATACTTACAGTGAGTACCGGCACCTTATTTTTTTTCAGAAGCGATAAGGGTCGGGCTGTTTCTTCCTATATAAAGCTCAAAATTCCGCTTCTGCAAAAAAATATTAACCTTCGCCTTACACAGGCTATGTCCATGCTGCTTTCTTCAGGGCTGAGTGTTTCCGAAACAATTCCAATGTGTGCTGAAATTATTGACAACAAAACAGTAAGAAGTGATTTGGAAAAGTTACGCGCTTCGGTTGATTCCGGCGTGTCTTTTTGGGTTGCGTTAAGCAGAATCCCTTATGTAAATCCGCTTCTTGTAGGGCTTGCAAGGGTTGGCGAGGATACAGGTCGGCTTCCCCAAACCTTGGAAAAATGTAACGCATACTTTGAAGAATCTTATAAACACGAAATTCGTCGCCTAAACAAATTAATTGAACCCGTAATTACTTTGGTGCTTGGCGCAGTTCTTGCGGCAATTATGCTTGCTGTTATTCTTCCTACGTTTGAATTGGCTACGGCCGTTTAATAGCAACCGGTGAAGTGCGCAAATCAAAAGTCCCCCGCACACATTAAAAGGAGGTTAGCATGAAGAACAAAAGAGGCTTTACGCTGATGGAGCTTACGATTGTAATTGCTCTTTTGGTGATTATTGCGGCAATTTTAATCCCCACATTTTTTTTGACAACCGAAACTGCCCGGCTTCGCGCTGATATTCAGTCTTCACGAGTGATTCAAAATGCACTGGATTTGTATCGCATCGAGCGCGGCCGCGCAGTGTCGGGCGACACGGTTCAGGCAAGGCTGCAAAACCTTGCCGCCGCGGGATACATCCGAGAACGCAATATGACTATCCAAACAGCCGGGGCCGTTTGGGAAATGCTTCCTGCCGTCGGGGTTGTGGTAAACATCAGCGACAGCCCCGACGAAGTTCATCGTGCCTACGCAAATCTTACTGATGACGAGCGAAGATATATTCGCGGCGGAACAACGGCAACCGACGCCCCGTAGGCAACCTCCGAAAACAATGCGAATCCGTTGTTCAGAATAACCGCCCGCCGAAAAACACATGTGGAAAAAGCCTGCCCCGGAGTCCCCAAAGCCGGGCGGGCTTTGATTGCCGTTTTTTCATATGTACAGTGGTGCTGATTACTTCGCAGAATATAGCAGTTTGAAATTTTGCAAAAGCGAAAAAACACGGATTTGCACGGATTTAACGGATTTTCGCGGATTAAATCCGTGTGAATCCGTTAAATCCGTGTTAAGTTTTTTGTTTTTATCTCACCAACACCACTGTGCAAATGAGAATGAAATTTATTTTTCATACCATTACTCCGCACCCGAAGTGGACTGCAAAAAAGTTACATAAAATTTTCAGGCATAAAATATCAAATGACAAATTACGCTGATTTATGGTTTTATACTTAACGCATGAAACCTTCGGGAGGTGCCTTGATGTTAGGCGCGATTTATGCGAAAGCCCGCAACATGATTTTTAATGCGTTAGCCATCAATCAAAAAGAGAAGGAAGACCGCAGCTTTTACATAGGCGGAAGCGAGGTTTTGCCCGCGCCTTTAGGTGCAGACGAGGAAGCGCGATTGCTTGCCCTGTTGGGCGGCGACGATGATTCTGTTGCCAAGGCAACACTTATCGAGCGAAATTTGCGGCTTGTTGTATATATCGCACGGAAGTTTGAAAACACGGGAATTAACGTCGAGGACTTGATTTCGATTGGGACGATTGGGTTAATTAAGGCAATCAATACGTTTCGCCCGGATAAAAAAATTAAACTGGCAACGTATGCAAGCAGATGCATCGAGAATGAAATCCTCATGTATTTGCGGCGCAACACGCGCACCAAGTCCGAAATTTCGATAGATGAGCCGCTCAACATTGACTGGGAGGGCAACGAACTTCTGCTTTCGGACATTTTGGGTACTGAAAACGACATAATTTCGCGGGAGATTGAAGACGAGGTTGATAAGCAGTTGCTAAACGTTGCATTGGAAAAATTGTCCAACAGGGAAAAAAGAATTGTAGAACTTCGCTTTGGTTTTTATCCGGGGGGAGAAGAAAAAACCCAAAAAGAAGTGGCAGATTTACTGGGAATTTCTCAATCTTACATTTCTCGCCTTGAAAAAAAAATCATTGGAAGACTAAAAAAAGAAATGCACCGTATGGCAGTGGAGTAGTTTCCGTGTTATAATACTCGCGGAGGGGTGGCTTTGCGCGGAAAAAATAATAAACAAAATCCATATTATGTAGGCAGGCGCAGCGCGAGAATGAAATTTCTTGCGGGAATAGGCACCTGCCTTATGTTGGTTGCGGCAGTTGCCTGCGTGGCAATTGCGGTTTTTATTATGCTGGACATTCATCTGCCGGGGCAAACAAGTGAGGTTTTTGCTTACGCGGCAACGCCAGGATACATGGCAGAGCCGATTATCGCCGAGCCGACGTCGTGGGTGCATGTTGCCCCGCCGGAGGTTGTGGAGGAATTGAGCCCTTCACCGGCCGCAACACCGTTACCGACCGTTGCGCCGACCCCGTTACCGGCAGTAACCCCGTTACCGACCGCTACCCCGTCTGCTCCTGCACCGGTCGCTACCCCATTACCAACCGCCACACCAACACCTACCGCCACTCCGACACCGACGCCGAATCCTAACCCTGTTACCCTTGATGAAATGGCGGAATTATCGTTCTTTTTGAATCATAATGTCGGTTTATACCTTGAGTTTATGGCAGAAAGACCTGATTTGGACGCAGAATCCATTGTTTGGAAAGTGAATGCGTCTGTTCATGTACCGTTTTACTCGTTGGTACGGGTGAATCATCAGCCCAATCCTTTGTTTGTAACGCCCACATATCGTTTGCCGCCGGATTTTCGGCCGGCGGAGCTTGTTCCCGTAAACAACGAAAGCTGTCACTTGCGTGCAACGCCCGAAACCGTGGCAGCATTTAGGCAATTGCGTGCTTCCGCGCAAGCGGCAAATTTTGATTTATCGGTTACATCGGCATTTCGCACGGCGGCGCGTCAGGCAGAGCTTTGGACGCAAAACGGACGCCGCGACGGTTCGATTGCACGCCCATATCACAGCGAGCATCAGACGGGCCGCGCACTTGATTTATGGGGGCCGGGCGGACTTTTAGACCAACGAGGCCCTTCGCCTACGGGAAGATGGGTTTCGGCAAATGCGCATTATTACGGGTTCATCATTCGTTATCGCGCCGAAACAACGCATATAACGGGCTACATTCACGAGCCGTGGCATATTACCTTTGTCGGCTCGGATATTTCTAAATACATGTTTGAAAATAACATCCTTAGTCTTGAAGAGTTTGTGGGAAGAAATCCGGGCGCGGCGTTATCGTGGTAGTTGGTGCATTTATAAATGCCGCCGCCATTTTAGTCGGCGGCGGCTTTGGTCTTTTGTTAAAAGGTCGAGTGAACGATAAATCTGCACAAACCGTACTGCGCGCAATGGGGCTTTGCGTTTGTCTCATCGGCATCCACGGCGGGCTTGACGGCGATTTTATGCTTATGGCGGCTTCTTTGGCGTTGGGAGCTTTTTTGGGCGAAAGCCTACATATCGACAGTGGTTTAAATCGGTTTGGCTCGTTTTTACAAAGAAAACTAAGCAAAACCGACGAAAATAATACCTTCGCAGAGGGCTTTGTTACCGCCACTCTGCTTTTTTGCATTGGGGCAATGGCAATCGTTGGCTCAATCGAAAGCGGCCTTCGCGGCGACCACAGCATTGTAATTACTAAATCAATAATCGACGGGGCAACGGCGGTTATTCTTGCCTCTGCTTTTGGAGCGGGCGTGCTGTTCTCCGCTGTTCCCGTGCTTATGTATCAGGGCGGAATAGAGTTTTTTGCCGCAAGCCTCGTTTTTACGCCCGAGCTTATCACCCAAATTTCCGCAGTGGGCGGCGTTATGATTTTGGGCATCGGGTTTAATATGGTGATGGATGCAAAAATTAAAGTCGCAAATCTTTTGCCGGGCTTTGTTTTTGCAATTGCATATTATCTTTTGTTCTTATAATACTATTTCCATTCCTAAACCTCGGTATCTTTGCGGTCTTTTTGCAATGCTTCGTCGGCTGTTCCTTGCGTGCCTCCGGCACGCCGCGTCACTGCCTCCTCGCCTTGCGACAAAAATTCTCGCAAATATACCGAGATTTAGGAGTGGAAATAGTATAAGAATTACGCGGCCTTGTTTTTGAGTTTAAATACATACGCCATGATTTCTGCCACTGCAACATAGAGTTCTTCGGGGATTTCTTGGTCAATCTCCACATCGCTGTAGATTGCACGGGCAAGCGGCGGGTTTTCTATTATGGGAATATCGAATTCAACACCTGCCTCGCGAATTCTTTTTGCCATAAAATCAACACCCTTGCCCACAAGAACGGGTGCGCCGCCAAGGCCGGTCATGTCGTATTTAAGCGCGACAGCATAATGCGTGGGGTTTGTGATAATAACATCAGCCTGCGGAACATTTTGCATCATGCGCCGCATGGAAACCTCGCGCATTTTCTGTTTAATTTTCTGTTTAATTTGAGGGTTACCCTCCATTTGTTTCCATTCTTCCTTTACTTCGTGTTTGGTCATTTTAATATCTTTTTCGTGTTTCCACTTTGTATACGCATAGTCAAACAGTGCGATAAAAATATACAACGCACCAATGGAAATTCCAAGAGTAATTATAAGGCTGCCCACATAAGACATAACCTCGCCCCAGTGCATATCAAGCACGGCAGGAATTGTATTTATTTCGCGGGCAATTATAAAATACACAACCGCGCCCACGGCTAAAAGTTTAAGCAAACTCTTGACAAAATTTATAAGGCTTTGCATGGAAAAAATACGCTTAAAGCCCTTCAAAGGGTTTAATTTAGAAAACTTTGGCTTCATCGGCTTGGCAGTGGGGTTCCACCCTACCTGCAAAACATTTATTATTACGCCTATAATCGAACCTACAATAAGCATCGGCAGTGCAATTAAAATAACCCGTCCAAGCCCCCACCCCACATGTTGCGCAATGTCTACATGATTAAACGTATCCAGCATTTCATAAGAAAACATGTTTTCGTTAAATGTAAACAAATTCAATATTCCGCGAAGCATTCCGCCCGCAAAAAGAGATAACGCAAAAAAGCCCGAGATAAGCATTGCCGCCGTAGAAGCCTCTTGGCTTTTGGCAACCTGCCCTTCATCTCTGGTTTTTTTGCGCTTTTTTGGTGTAGCCTTTTCGGTTTTTTCGCCACTGTTACTTTCGGCAAAAAAAGACAAATTAAGCGGAAGCACAGCAATCAGAGCATTACCGGTGATTGCGCTTTTATCAAAATTCAGGTTCATATACGGGTTCATACGGCATCATACCCTCAATCATGCTAACCATATTATCGAGTGCCCGGTTAAAAATCGTATCGTAGATGAAACCAAGATTCGGAATCATTACTGTAAAAACAAGAATCAGCCCAACCAAAACCTTTAAAGGCATACCAATAACAAACACATTCATTTGCGGCACGGCTTTTACCATAATACCCAAACAAACGTCAATAATCAACATTGTTCCAACAATTGGCAAAGCAATTCTGACAGCAAGTGTAGTAAATCCTACAAACGACCATGTTATAAATTCAGCAAGCGGCGCGTTACCTAAGATAAACGCACCTCCGATGGGAATAAGCCTGAAACTGTCAAAAAAAGCTTGAATAAAAACATGCAACCCGCCAACTACAACCAGTAACGCGCTGGCAGACATAAACAGAACATTACCAAGCACGGGCACTTGAATTTGCTGAACCGGGTCCATTACGTTAACCATGGCAAACCCCATGGAAAAATCCATAAACTGCCCCGCAAAAAGAATCACGTTAAACACAAAGAACAATATAAAACCCATAAACGCGCCGGTCATAACCTCTGCAAAAATAAGCATAATAAACCCTGCCGGCGTATCGTTAAATGTTACATACGTAACAGCCCCTGTAGAAAAAAGAGCGATAGACATAGTAAAAGCCACAAAAAGACGAGCCTGCATAGGTATACTCATGCCCGAAATAATTGGCAAGAAAATAAGAAACGCCGTGACTCTTACCAAAATCAGCATCAGCACATCTATCTCGTTAAAAAACGCAACAAAAAGCGGCAGCAACTCCATGGTTTACATCACCGGGAATAAAAATTGATGGAAGCTTTCGGTTAAAAAGGTAAAATACCGCACAAGATGACTAAGCATCCAAGGCCCGAAAGCAATCATAGCAAGAAGCACCGCCAAAATTTTTGGAATAAAGGCCAATGTAGGCTCTTGAATACTTGTGACAGTTTGAAAAATAGCCATAATAAGCCCCGCAAGCAGCCCGATAACCAAGGGCGGTGCGGCAACAAAAATAACAGTAAATAATCCCTCGCGGATTATATCAAGCACTTGTTGTTCGGTCATTTTCAAAACTCCTTTCATGAATTTTAAATTCTCGGGGTTTAAATGTTGTCGCTTAATTGCGACATTAATTTATACTCACGCTATCGGAAAGAAAGCAGCATATTTTCAACAATCATGCGCCACCCGCCGGAAAGGATAAACACCATAATTTTAAACGGCAGTGAAATCATTGCGGGCGGAAGCATCATCATACCCATACTCATCAAAACGCTTGCCACAACCATATCAACAACAATAAATGGTAAATATATAACAAAGCCCATAATAAAGCCCATAGTCAGCTCGTTCAATATGAATGCGGGAATAAGAACACTGGCAGGAATATCCCTTGCATCGTCAACCACAACCTCGCCAAGGTCTGTAAACAGAGTAACTGCACGTTGGCCGCTATCACCACTCAGCTGATAAAGCATAAATTCCTGAAGCGGCTCCCAAGCGGCCTGTATCGCCCCGGCAGTGTCAAGTTCGCCCGCGCCGAAAGGCACAATCGCGTTTTCATTAATCTCGTTAAACGTCGAAGACATAATAAAAATGGTCATAAACAACGCTATGCCCACAAGCACCTGATTCGGCGGCATCTGCTGAGTAGCCATAGCCTGCCGCGCAAAAGAAAGTGTAATAACAATGCGAGTAAACCCGGTAAGAAGCACAAGCAATGACGGCGCGAGTGCAATTAAACTTACTAAAAAAAGCACCTGCAAAGTTGCAACAACAGATTCCGGGTCATCTGTGCCACCAATTGTCAGGTTAATTTCCGGCAGAAAAGAAGGGTCTTCAGAAAAAATTCCCGCAGCATTTACAGAGTTTCCACCAACAATCCCGTCGGCAACGCCAAAAAGACCCATGAACAAGGCCGTCATAATCACAAAACTTATCAGCTTGCGTCTATTCATTTTTTTTGACATGTCTTCAGCGCAATTGGAGTCAAAAAATCTATTTTTCACGCTTATCCTCATCTCTTTGTGCCGGCTCACCATGGGATGGTTCATCCTTTGGCGTAATAAACCGTGACAAAACCCTTCCGAAAGGCGTATCCAAAGTCTTAATTTCCACGGTTTCGGGTTCAGTCACTTGCTCTTTGTCAAGCTCGGTTAAAAGCGTCACTTTTTCTTTGGTGACGCCAATCACAAGAAATTTTTCCCCGGCCTTTACAAGCCTCACAACAGCGTTGCCGCCAACATTAAGCGACTCAACCACGGACAAATTGCCGTCCTTTGGGTTAAGCTTGCGAGAACTTGCCAACTTTTTTGTTGCATAATAAGCAAGAATCGCAACAAAACCCGTTGCCGCAATAAAACGTACCATATTCCAAAACATGTCCGTCATCGGCAAATCGGCCATTAAAATGGTGTAATTAAAAAACCGTCCCGCCATGTTTGTGGCAGGCCGGCTTTCGCTAAGAAGATTGAATAAATTTTCCATGATTTTTCGGGGTTAGCCGATAACTTTCTTTACAGCCTCAATTACCCTGTCCGCTTGGAAAGGTTTGACTATAAAGTCTCTGGCACCGGCCTGAATGGATTCGATAACCATAGCCTGCTGACCCATTGCCGAACACATGATAATCAAAGCCCCGCTATCTGCAGCTTTGATGCCCTTTGCGGCCTGTATACCATCCATTTCGGGCATGGTAATGTCCAAAATGCACAGGTTCGGCTTCAATTCTTTATATTTCTCAATAGCCTTGACACCATTTTCAGCTTCACCAACAACGGTATAACCGTTTTTGGTTAAAATATCCTTCAGCATCATTCGCATGAACGCAGCATCATCCACTAAAAGAATTGTTTTGTCAGACATAATTTTTCCACTCCTTAGCTTTATTCGTGCCACCTTTGGCGGCGGCAAATTTTGTAATTTTATTAAATTCTTTTGTCAACGCTGGTTATCTCTGTAATGCGAATACCGAAGTTTTCATCGATAACAACAACTTCACCCTTAGCCACAAATTTTCCGTTAACCAGAATGTCAATTGGTTCACCCGCAAGTTTGTCGAGTTCGAGAACTGTACCAGGCGAAAATTCCAATATTTCGGAAATTTTCTTGTGTGTACGCCCAAGCTCGACTGTTATTTCCAAAGGCACATCCATGATGATGCCCATGTTTTCCTTCTGTTGGTACACCTCATTTGCGTCGAACGGAACGAACTGAGCCGTTTGGACATTTTGCGGCAAAGGAGCGGGTGCGGCATAAACAGGCGCAGGTGCGGCACCAGGCAAGGGTGCGGCTACCGGCGGCGCAACTGCCACCGGGGCAGGTGCGGAAACCGAAGCGGGTGCAGTTGTTGGGACGGGCGCAGAGGCCGAGGTAGCAGACATATCTTCTTCTCCCATCATATGAACCTTTAAGGTAGCAACAAGCTCCTTAGCAAAATCCATTGGATAGATTTGCATTATTTCGCTGTCTATCAAGTCTCCTATTTCCATGCGAAAAGCTATGCTTACAATCATTTCATCCGGTTGGAATCCGGCAGAATCTAAAATATTTCCGGCGGCAAAGTCTAAAATAAACGGCTGTGGTGTTTCAATGTCAACTTTGTCACGAACCATAGACGATAGCGAAGTCGAAGCCGAACCTACCATTTGGTTCATTGCTTCGCCAATCGCACTCATATCCAAATCGTTAAGGTTGTAAGGCTCTGAAACGTCTCCAGTGCCACCCATCATCAAATCCGCGATAATTTTAACATCACGGTCTTTCAAAATCAATATATTTGAGCCGCGAAGCCCTGTTTTGTATCCAACACGAATACCTACTGCCGGCCTGTCGTAGCCATTTGAAAGTTCAGCCCACGTTTGTACCTTTACATTTGGTGTGGTAATCAGCACTTTTTGCGAAAGAAGCGTGTATAGCGTGGTGGCCGCAGTACCCATATTAATATTGCCAATCTCGCCAAGCACATCTTGGTCATCGGCAGAAATCATAGAAGCATCTCCGCCTGCGATAGCGGCGTCCACAGATTCTTCGTCCATCACATTACCCAACAAGGCATCAAGTTCGGCTTGAGAAAGCATCTCACCCATTTGTAGTTTCCTCCCTCTCAATCAAGTCCGTGATTTGAACCGCAAACTTGCCTCGGCTTGTTCCCGGCTTTGCATGGAATTTGTGCATACTGCCTATATAAACAGCAACATCAGAGCTTACGTATGAATCCAACGGGATAATATCGCCCACCTGCATATTGATAAAATCGTTAACCATGAGTCTTGTTTTACCGACTTGCACGGAAACGGGCACTTTTGCGCGTTCAAGCTCAATTTCGAGCTTTTCGCGATACAAGTCCTTATTCTCTTCCTCGCGCTGGCCGTACCAGAAACGAGTGTAAAGCCTATCCATAATCGGCTCAAGCACCCTATGGGGCAAGCAGAATGAGATATTTCCTTCCGAGCTTCCTATTTTTATTGTTAAAACCACAAGTGCGACTTTATCCGTAGGCGCGATAATCTGCGCAAATTGCGTGTTCGTCTCGACTTTTTCAAGACGCGGGCGAAGAGGTAAAACACTCTCCCACGGCTCGGGCAGAAAATTTAAAATCTGAAGCATAACACGCTCCAACAGAATTTTTTCAATTTCCGAAAAGTCTCGCAACTTATTTAATCCGAAACCAGGCCCGCCTAAAATCCGGTCTATTATTGCGTAGCCTATATTGCTTGACATATCCGCAATAACAGTTCCTTTTAACGGTGCAAGCTCAATCATGCTTAGAATAACAGGATTTGCTAACGCAACGTTAAAATCGCGGTACATAATTTCTTCAGAGCTTGAAACTTCCATGTGCGTGGAAGTACGCAGATATCCCGTAAGAAACGACGATGTACTTCTGGCAAAATTATCAAAAATATTTTCAAGCGTTCTAAGCTGCTCCCTGTTAAATTTCGACGGGTTGTGGAAATCATAGGGGCGAATTCCATCAGTTTTTATTCTGGGTGGCGGAACATCCGAAATGCCTTCGCCGCCCGTCATCATCTGTTGGAGAAGAGCATCTATTTCGGATTGCGATAATATGTCACCCATTTGCTCACCTACCTCTCAAAACGTTCCATTCGGGGAAGGATACCTTTACAATCAGGTTTGACTCAAAAAGCTCTTGCAAACGATTTTTAAGAATTTCCGCGGCGGCATCTCTGCCTTCGTTTGTTCTTATTTCGTCAAATTCAAGCGCGAGAAATACTCTGATTGCTTCGGCGCGAGCCAAATTAATCCCCCTATTGAATTCGTTTATAAATGCGTTTAATTCTTCCTCGTCAACTCTGCCGTCCAGACCAACATATGGCTCAACAATAATACTGTCAACACGCCCGCCCGGTCCCGGAGCCAAACTTGTTGTAATACGCTCGAGTGAAATTCCATACACATCCGCGGGTCTGATTGGCTGAACCACACCAGGCTGACCCGGCTCGTTCCAAACTGTGACATCATCGCCCCCCATAAATACTAAGTGAACAGCCACGCCAACCACCGTACCCAATAACAACACTAAGAGGGCGATTATAATTATCATCATCATCTTACTCTTGTCCATAATGGCCTCCCGAAAATCTTTTTTGTAAATCGTTTTTCAAAATTCTATTTAAAACAGATTTCTTCTATTGTGTACCCGGTATCGTAAACCAAGTTCCAACTGCGCCACCGGCTGTAGCTTCCACAGTGAAAACTTTTATTTCGACGCGGCGATTTTGTGCGCGACCCTCAGGTGTATCGTTTGAAGCAATAGGGAAATACTCGCTCCTGCCGTTGCCCGCAATCATACGCGGGTCTACGCCCCATTCGCCAGTAAGATACTCAACCACAGCCATTGCGCGTGCGGCAGACAGTGTCCAGTTGCTTGGAAATCTGTCAGTTGCTATGGGTCTATCATCTGTGTGCCCCTCAACAATTATACCATGCCCCGCCGCCGCAAAATCTCTTAACATTAAACCCAGATAATCTAAGGCGTACATCGCTGCCGGCAAAAGCCTTGCATCGCCCGAGTTAAAGAATACATCTCCGGTATGTTCGGGGAATTGAATCAACATGTAATTGTCGCCGGGTATAACAACAAAGTAGTCACCCGGATGCGGCTCGTTCGGCAGTGCCGGGTCAACATCTGCCATATACATTCTAAAAGTATTGTACATGTCGCCAACGGTATCGCCCAACGGCTCTCTTCCACCTACACCCTCGGGAATGTCTTCGCCCACTCCACCTTCATCGCCCGGCGCACCAGCAGGGTCGGGGGGCAAAACATCGGGGAGAATTCCTGCCCCAACGTCTGCAACAAGGTCACCGCCATCAAAATCCAGAAGCATTATTTCATCTGCACGCGCAGGATTAAAGCTTGCGACAAACCGCTCAAACAGCTCTTGGTCAATTGTAGAAAACGCAAACATTAACGCGAAGAAAGCCATTAAAACGGTAACCATGTCTCCATAACTTGCCATCCAACCGGGCAAAACCATCTTTGCCCCAGACTGCCTCTTACCCTTTTTCATTATTATTCAGCCCCCCCAGGCTTACTTCCTCCTACGCTACCACGCAACGCGGGAGCAAGGAATGATTTAAGTTTTTCTTCGATAATACGGGGGTTTTCGCCTGCCTGAATGGAAAGCATACCCTCAACCATAACCGTTCTGAAAAGTATTTCTTCTTTGCTTATATCTTTCAATTTGTTTGCGATGGGGTTAAAAAAGAAGTTAGCCAAAACGCATCCGTAGAATGTTGTAATAAGCGCGACAGACATCATCGGCCCCAGTGTATCGGGGTTTTCAAGGTCACCAAGCATAAGTATCAAACCAACCATTGTACCAATCATACCCCAAGAAGGTGCGTATGTGCCAAGGTTCTCAAAAAAACCGGCTACACCGCTATGGCGTTCGTCCGTATACCCAAGCTCTGTCTCCATGATGCCCTTTACCAGTTCGGGGTCGGTTCCGTCCACAATCAGCATAATCCCTTTTTTAAGAAATTGGTCGCCCATGTTAGAGGCAGACTCTTCAAGTGCAAGAACGCCTTCTTTTCGTGCGGTATTTGCAAGTTGCACAATGGTATCAATTGCCGCGGCCGGGTCCAAAACAGGAGGCCTAAATGTAACACCCATAGCCTTGAATGACACTATAAAGTTTTTTAACTTTACAGCGATAAAACCTGATGCAAGGGTTCCGCCCACAACTATCATGGCGGACGGCGGGTGAAGGAACGGCATTACCCCTGCAATTTCGCCCCCAGAAGTAATGAAGATAGACAATACCAAGAACACAAGACCTGCAATTAATCCAATTAATGTTCCGAGTTCCAATTTTTACATCCCCTCTCGGGCTATTCGGATTTTATTTTATTTATCCGCCCTTTGTACGCAACTACTTTATCCAAAACCTCATCCACCGTGTCAAGAACAATGATTTTTCGCCCCGTGGTCATTGTTAATGTAGTGTCAGGTGTGGATTCAATCATTTCAACAAGGTCGCAGTTTACGACTATGTCTCTATCGTTAATTTTTGTGACGGTAATCATTTATGCATCTCCTCCTGAATGCGGGCAACGCCCAACAACCCTTTAAAAAATTTTCTCGGTTAAGCATACCATAGGAAAATGCTACTTACAATATTTTTTTAAAAGCGCGGGTTGACGGGTTGCCAACCCGCGCGTCAAATCAAATGTTAACGTCTCAGGTTAACAAGCTCCTGTAGCATTTCGTCCGAAACGGTTATTGTGCGAGATGCGGCTTGGAATCCACGTTGGGTTGTAATCATTTCGGTGAATTCATTAGCAAGGTCTACATTGGACATTTCCAATGAACCGCCAATCATACTGCCGTCCTGCCCCACGCCGTCAAACGGGCCAGAGTTGGCCGTTGCGCGCCAAAGGCTGTTGCCTACGCGCTGAAGACCTGCCGGGTTAATAAATTCCGCAACTGGAATTTGACCAAGGACACGGTCACGTCCATTAGAGAAGTGACCCATGATAACGCCGTCTCCGCCTACAGAAATATCGCGTAATGTACCCGGGCCGCCGCCGTCCATTCTGAGGATTTGCAATGTCGTCTGGTATGAACCGCCGCGTTGACCAAGCTCACGGAAATCGAGGTTGATTGTACCCACCCGTATGACAGTGGAATCCTCGGCAGGAGGGGTTGCCCCCGCGTGGTAATTGGACGCGGCTCTGTTCACGTCACCAAATGTTGCTGAAGGTGCGACACCCGCTATTGGTACTATGCTGATGTCGAAACGACTACCGCGTACCCATTGTTCATCGTCGTCAGTCCATTCATCTTCTTGGTTAACATTCAAGAACTGTATTGGAAGACCGTCAGCGGTTGCACGACCCATGCCGATAAAGTTACCGTTTGAATCGAAAGCAACGGTTACGGTGGTAACCGCGTCATTTCCGAAGTCGGCTGCTGACGAGCCAGGGGCAACAGCTGCGCCACCAATAAGGCATACACCAATCATGGTTATGGGTGCGCCGGGTCTGCGGTCATTTTCAAGGAAAGCTCTTACTCCTCTTTGTTCGTCGGCTGCAGGAGTGCGCAATGTACCGTCCGGATTTCTCGCTGGCCGAATCGATTCCTCTATAACTTGACCATCGGCATCAACTTGGAAGAAATACTCGGGAAGCTCCATTGTCCAGTAACCGTGCGGACGATCTGCCGCAGTAGAGAATCCTCTGAAATAACGCATTCTTACGTCAAATGAGTACGAGTTACCCAAGCTGTCGTATATGGTTTTTGTGCGGATTGCATAACCATCGCCCAATGAATCGTCATCGTCCATACCTTGCAACGATGTAACGTTCAGGTTGCCTGAAAAGCGAACCAGAGTTGTAGGCTCGGACGGCATAATTTGCTTTTCGCCCGAAAGGTTAAGCGGCTGTAAAACTCCGCGTGCAACCCTGTGACCGCCTGCTGTTTCGCGACAAGGGACGGTACTCCAACCCATAAGTTGCATTCCGCCAATGTGAAGATTCCAATGGCTGTCTGCCTCGATTCTTCCCGCACGAGTGAAGAAGTTTGCGCCGCCTTGGTCGCGCACTATAAAAAACCCACGACCTTCAATTGTTACATCTAAGGCGTTGTCGGTTCTTCTTGCCACGCCCTGATGCATCATGTTGTCAATTGATGCAAGCCCTACGCCCAAACCAACTTGTTGCGGGTTACGACCTGCACGCATCGGGTCTAATGTCGGCCCGGACGCACCTTGTAAATTTTGGTAAAAAGAATCGTTAAATGTTGCACGTTGGGATTTAAACCCGTCCGTATTTACGTTTGCAATGTTATTTGCAATTACGTCCATTCTTGTTTGGTGTACCCTAAGTGACGATACACCCGAGAACATGGAACGCATCATAATAAATACCCCCTTAAAGGTGAGTTATTGCTGTGTTTTTTGTCAAAAGCTTTCCGTCTGTCGTTCGGGAAAGTTAAGCCCCCCGTAAGGGTCCGGCTCAGACAATCACAGCTCCGTCGATATTGCTGAAAATATTTTCTTGCGTTTGGGAAATCGCGGTAATTACCGTGCGGCTTTTGACATTTACGACTAAGGCTACGTCATCCACAATCACCAAAGAATCGCGAATTCCTTTTTCATTTGCTTTTCCAATTCCGTCTGCCACGCGGTTTATCTGCTCACCTGACAGGTTAATATTTCTGTCGTTAAGACGAAGTGCCGCGTGCTTTGAGAATTGCACGGGCGTTTCCAACCGGCTTCCCAGTATGTCACGGAAATTTGTTGCGGGTTGAACCGGGGTTGACGAGGTATCCTGCTTACGCGGCGCGCTTTCAGTTATGCCGTTTACTTTTGCAAGATGGATGTTTGGAATCATGCGTCATCACCATCCGTGCCGGAATCACCGTTTCCTGTTGAGTTGGAATTGTTTACGGGCGGCGCGTTATTTGGCGTGCGCTCCGTAAGATATGCAAGGAAATCGATTTGACGAAGTGCGCCGTCGGAACCCGCTTCGCGTACATTAATGAAAGGAATTCCACCAACCATAGTTATACTTTCCGCCGTGCCTGTTATTCCCGTGAAGGAAATCGGACGCCCGATGTAAGCAAGTGCATCGGTGACGTGGTTAATTAAGCGAACATGCGCCTCTGTGTTATTGTCAAATTGCAGATATGCGCGTTGGTCACGACCTGTACCCCTGATTACCACATTTGTGACCGTTACATTGTTTCGCTCACCGCCCGTGGTTGTTTGCACAAAGTTTGAGTTACCGATAAGGCGTTTACCCATTCCGGACCCATCATCCGTTCTTGGATTGGTTACAGAGAACACGTCTTGCGGGAAAGCAATCTCGCGGTTACCAACCACCAAAAACACAAGGCTGCCTTGCATGTTTACAGCATCTACGCGACCTTCAACAAACTCAACTCCATCACCGATAAGCGCGAACCCTTGTACATACATTCCAACCATTTCTGCGGCGCGCTGGCCTTGAATTTGATTGTGGATGTTGTTCAATTGGATTGAAAGGTGGAAGTCTTCGGAAACTTCGCGTACCGCGTCGAAGGGAACGTCTATTTGACGTGAGCGACCGTATTCGTCTGCTACGGTTACTGTCAACATTACGCTGTCGCCATTGCGAATGACGGAAGTTACAAGTGCGCCCTCCAACTCAATTCTGTCACCCGTTGTGGGGCAGGTGAAGTCTGCGCAAATTACCTTACCAATCATCCCAAACGCTTGTGTGCGTTCAAATGTGGCGTTAAGGTTCATCATTTGTTCCAAGGCTGAGAATTGTGCCATCTGCGCGATAAAATCCCTGTCGTCCATTGGGTTTAACGGGTCTTGGTGGCGCAACTGCGTGATTAATAAATTCAAAAACGCATTGCGGTCAAGGTCGTTATTGGGCTCACGGGTGGGTACCGGTATATTCATCTCGCTACGCGGGATTGTTGTGATATTCCCGTATTCTGATGGTACGTTAGACATTTTTACACCTCCCGTTTTTATGCGGTGACATCAATCACACCGTTGTGGTAGCTTATTTCTTCTTCTTCCGAAACATCCTCGATGCTTTCTGCGCGGTATCGGCTGCTTTGGCGGGCTTTCTCGAACTGGTGCAACTGCTCGTTTTCATCCTGCCTTACCGAAACCGAAAGCTCTGAAAATTGAATGCCTTGTTCCGTTAAAGCGTCACGCAACATGTTAAAATCAGCTTCAAGTGCTTCTTTTACACGTTGGCTTTCCGCTTCAAACTGAGCAGTTACGATTCCGTTTTGTGTAAGTACTCTCAGAACAATGTCGCCAAGGTTATCTGGGCGTAAGGTCATTCGTATTTCTGTAAAATTTCCGCCTGCGGACGATAATTTTACTTGGTTCATAATTTGCTCGATTACGTCCGTTGTATTGACGGGTTGCGGCGGTGCGGCCTGCCTCACTGCTTGCTCGATTCTAACCGCGACTGTTTCTGCATTTAGTACCGGGTTTGCCGTATCGTTTACAGAAGTGTCTTCATTTGTAAGAAGGGTTGCATCCGTGATTTCTACCTCGCCTGATTGCTCATAATCGGTTATCTGAGCGGTGTCAGCTTGCGTGACTGTGGCTTGCGGTCTTTCGTTACTCGCGGATACTTCAACGGTTACTTTTTCTTGTGTTACAACCGGTTCTCCGTCCTCAAGGGTAACTTCAAGTCCTTTTTCAAGTGCGTCTGCGGTTTTAGCTTGAATCTCTGCTTCCGCAACACTCACATTGGTATCGGCTTTAACTTCCGCTTTCGGCTTCGCCATCAGTTCATTTATTGCTTTGTAAAGTTCCGGGAATTCTGAATCCGTCAGCAATTCTGCCGGGTTTTCGGCACCCAGTACCTCTTGCAACAACTTTGCCACAGCTTGCGGGTCGGTTAAATCCTGTGCAGTTAAGCCCAATTCCTGCAACATCTCGGCCACTGCTTCCGCAGGTATTTTTAAGATTACGGCGGCGTCATCAATAACCAGCGATTCTTTTATTGCTGCATCGTTGATAGATTCAACGTTTCCAGTAGGTTGAGTTGTGTCCTGTACTGCGGCTGTTGCGGCTGTGTTTGCTACATCTTCGGTTCGTGACCAGTCTTCGCGACGGCGGGTAGATTGCTCGTCTCTTCTTGTACGAGTTTCATCTGTGCGGCCTCTTTCACGGTTTTCGTGGCGACCTTGATGCTCTACATTCGGCTCAAAAGATTGGCGTCGTTCTGCTTCTGCAAAAAACATGTCAAATCCCGTATTACTTTTGGGATTATTTCCAATGTTTTGCTCTGTGGCATTTGGAATTTTTCCGCTTAACATTTCAGATATTCGCATGGGTTTCCTCCTTTCCAAGCACGTATTTCCCGCGCTCAAAATTTATATAATCATGCATACAGCATGGTTATATCGTTTTTGAAAGGGCTAATCTTCTTCATCAGTGGTTTCGTCTTCCGGGGCTTCCGTGTCTGCCAGTTCGGTTTCATCAAGTGTTTCTTCCGGTGCTTCATCTTCAAGCACAGCCGGGGTCGCCGGTACGATGGGTGCCACAGGCACTATCGGGGGCGGAAACTCGGGCAAATGTTGCGGCACAATTAACGGCGCGAACGTTGGTGGTGCAACCGAGAGCAACACCATAAAAGTAGTTGAAACTGTATATTCCATTTCATCAAATATTTCTGCACGTCTTGTATTGCCCATTCCCCTTAACAAACTAACAGCCAAATCTGTATTGGTTATCATCATACGGGTCAGGTCTTCCGCAGCTCGGCCTGCTTCCATATTATTCATTGTGCTTACAAGGCTTTGAAAGTCCGCATCATAATCAACGATTGCCGAAGCTTCGAGGTAAAGCTGCATTAATATATCAAATGGTATCAAATCGTAGTCAATTAAATCATAAAAGACATCTAAAAAATTGTACGGGTCATTGTGTACCAACATCTGTGAAAAATCTGCAACTGCGGTACGGAACATCTGCCAATTTGCCTCAAATCTTGCAAGATGCAAGTTATGTTCATTCAAATCGCTGATTTGCTCGTTTAAAGCGGCAACTTGGTTTTGTAAACTCCGTACTTGCTCTTGCTGAATAGCAAATTCTGTGCGAATTTCCTCTTCTGTCATTTCTTCCAAGGGGTCTGCCTCCGGCTCCGGGAACAAGCCGCCGATTAGTGGCGCACCGCGCAAAAATCCCATAACGTGATTTTCACGCACCCCGCCAATATCAAAAACCAATACGGCTATCGCACTGCCAACCAAAATCAGCACGATTACAAGAGCAATTATACTGCCTTTGCCCTTTTTGTCATCGTCATTTTTATTGGGAAATCTGTTTGAATTAGGAGAGCTGAATTGCGGCAAATCCGTTCCGCCGCCGTCTAAGGGGTCCGGGGGCATTGTCGAACCTGTTCTTGCTGCCATTTGTTCCCCTCCTTCATAATTTTTCGGTATATTTGAAACTTACGAGTTCGTCAACTTTTTTGCGTTCTGCTATGTCGACTTCTTTCAAAAATTCTTCGCGTGCGTTTTCTTTTACCGTTTCAAGTGCTTTGCGTTCCTTCATTGCCTGAACCAATTCCTGGCGTTTTTGCTCTGCGAATTCTTCTGCTGCGGCAACTCGTTCGGTTTGGACTTTTATATTATGTTTCAGGCGTTCGATATGATTGTTAAAACGCCTAACTTCCATTGGAGATATTGATTTTGACACGGCACTGCGTAGTTTCTCAACGGCTTCCTCGCGCTGTTCATACATTTGTGCAAGTCTTTCTTTTTCTTCTGCTACTGTGCGAAGTGCCTTTGCGTACTCAATTTCCTTTTGGCTTTCCAATTGTTCCTTTACTCCAAGATACTGTTGCAAACGAAACTGAAATCTCGGCATTTTGTCCTCCGGGGCAAGAGTGAATCACTAAGGCTAACTCACAATCCCTTTGAGTTGATTGATTGAATCCTCCAGGGCTACTTTTTCTTCAACGTCTTGCGTGAGATACTCATTGATAGCTGCGTGTTTTGCAATTGCGTCGTCTATTTCCTCACTGGAACCCTTTACATACGCGCCTATATTTATCAAATCTTCAGAGTTAGCATATACTGCCATGGATTTTTTGAGTAAATTTGCGGCGTCTTTATGTTCCTTCTCCACGATGTCGCTCATACAGCGCGAAACACTTGCCAAAACGTCAATTGCAGGGTAATGATTGCGGTTTGCAATCTTTCGAGAAAGAACAATATGCCCATCAAGAACGCTTCGTGCTGTGTCAGTAACCGGTTCGGTTAAATCATCGCCGTCTACGAGGACTGTATAAAGCCCTGTGATTGAGCCTTTGTCGGAATTCCCTGCTCGTTCAAGCAATCTTGGAATCAAGGAAAACACGGATGGTGTGTACCCTCTGGAAACGGGCGGCTCACCTATCGCAAGTCCAACCTCTCGCTGAGCCATTGCGTAGCGCGTTAGCGAGTCCATCAAAAACATTACATCTTTACCTTGCTCACGAAAATACTCAGCGATACTTGTGGCAACTTCTGCTGCTTTCAAACGAACAAGTGCGGGTGTATCCGATGTTGCGATTACAAGAATTGAGCGACTGAGGCCTTCTTCGCCCAAGTCTTTCTCAATAAACTCGCGAACCTCGCGGCCACGCTCACCAACAAGTGCGATTACGTTTATGTCGGCCTTTGTGTTGCGGGCAATCATCCCCATTAGGGTACTTTTTCCTACACCGCTTCCCGCAAAAATACCCACGCGCTGACCCTTGCCTATAGTCAGAAGACCGTCAATTGCCTTTACGCCAAGCATCAGCGGTTCTTCAATTCTGTTTCGGGTTAAAGGGTCCGGTGCGGGATTTGTTACATTATATAACACACCATCCTCAATGGGAGGCTTGTTATCCATTGGGCGACCGAGTCCGTCAAGCACTCGACCAAGTAAAGAATCGGAAACTTCTACGGTAATGGGGCGTTCCTGGGCTTCAACTATGTTGCCGGGACCCACGCCCTGCATATTACCGAGGGGCATAAGTAAAATATTGTTGTTCTTGAAGCCCACTACTTCCGAAAGGACGGCGTCACCGTATTTCCCCGCTTTAATCAAACATGTTTGACCTATGTTCACGTCGGGGCCGGTAGATTCTATGGTTAAGCCCACAACCTGCGAGACTTTCCCCAACTTCCGGATGTAGCTTTTGTCAAAAACCGCTCGGTATTTGGCTAAAATACTCACATCTGCCTCACTTATTATTCAAAATGTAGGTAAGACTTGATTTAATCGACTCGAATTGTTGCCCCAAACTGCAATCTATGTTTCCGAAGGGCGTTTCAATTACGCAATCCATCGGGTTAAGGCTCAAATCTTTTGTTATTTTAAGCTTTACCGAGCCGTCTGTTTGAGCCATTAATTCGTCTTTGTTTTCTACAACCAAATCATAATCGTCTGCTGAAACGTAAACTGTTACCTCGCCGGAAATTGTTGCCGCCGCAAACCCTTGCTTGACTATATTTGTGATGATTGCGGGGTTTACAGACGCGATGTTACCCAGAAGCTTTTCTGTGATGTTTATAATCATGCCGACGGTTTCCGGCTCAAGATTTTCTTGCATCTGCTTGCGCTCGGTGTGCGCGTCGTCAAGGATTTGTTGTGCCTCTGCTCGTATAATATTACCCTCGCTGATGGCTTTTTCCATACCCTCGTTGTAGCCTGTATCTCGCGCTTCTGAAATAATCCTTGCGGCCTCAGCCTCGGCGGCAGATTTTATTGCTTCTTGCTTTTGTGCCGCTTTCCTTATCGCGTTGCTCTGGATTTCCTCTGCCTGCCGTTCCGCATGACGTATGATTCTTGCAGCGGAATTTTGAGCAGTCTCCTCTTTGCTTTTCGCACGGGCTTCTATTGATTCGTCGTCAGTTTCTGCTTCGGAAGCAGAATTTCCCGTGTCGATTACGATTTTATTTTCTGAGTCAAATATGACCATCGCGGGCTTTAAAATTCGCTTAGAGGACAACATCATCTCCACCACCACGAGCGACAATAATTTCGCCAGATTCTTGTAACCTACGCACAATGTTTACAATTTTCTGCTGAGACTCTTCCATATCGGAGCGGCGGATAGGGCCCATATAGTCCATATCTTCTTGAATCATCGCCGACAAACGCTTTGACAGGTTGGAGAAAATGTGTTGCTTCAATTCCTCTGAGCAACCCTTGAGGGCTATGCCCAGTTCTTTTTGGTCTACTTCTTTCAAAACCTGCTGCACATCGCGGTTTGAAAGCATAAGAATATCTTCGAAAACGAACATACGACGGCGGATTTCTTCGGCGAGTTCGATATCTTCTACTTCCAGGGTTTCGATGATGTGCTTTTCTGTTGAACGGTCTACGGCGTTGAGTATTTCTACAATTGCATCCACGCCGCCTGCTTGGGTATAGTCCTCGGTCATTAGAGCGGAGAGCTTTTTCTCGAAAACTTTTTCCACTTCTTTTATAACTTCCGGAGACGTACCCTCCATAAGGGCTATGCGGCGCGCAACCTCAGCCTGCTTGTCGGGGACAAGACTGCCTATAACCTCTGCGGCTTGCTTAGGCCGAAGATATGACAAAATAAGTGCTATAGTCTGAGGATGCTCGTTTGCAAGGAAATTGGTAATTTGAGCGGCGTCGGTCTTTCGTATAAAGTCGAAAGGCCGGACTTGTAACGATACCGTAAGCTTGCTGAGTATCTCGAATGCTTTGTTTTCGCCCAAAGCCTTTTCCAAGATATTTTTTGCATATGCAATACCACCCTCGGTGATGTACTGCTGTGCAAGGCATATCTGATAAAACTCATCAAGAACGCCGTCTCGCACTTCCGGCAAAACGGTTTGCGTGTTAGCAATTTCGAGAGTGAGTGATTCTATTTCGGCTTCTTTCAGGTGCTTGAAAATTTGCGCAGAGCGTTCCGGCCCCAACGTAATCAGCAAAATTGCTGCCTTTTCGCGCCCCGTTAGCTCAGAAATATTAGACGTTGCGGTAACCGGCATTGTTTACCACTCCTCGACATTAATCCAATTGCGCAACAGTGCCGCAACGGCTTCCGGTTTTTCATTAACAAATTTTTCGATGTGCTTTTTAATTTCATTTTCTTTGAAGTAATCAATTTCTTCAAGCTCTTGAACGGCATCTTCCTTAGCCTCTTCAAGTTGCGTGGATACAAGAAGGTCTTCTACTGCAAGTTGCGGCTCCATGCTGTCTTCGTCTTCGCCTGCGGCACGTTGCTTGCGCAGTAAGCCGTATGCAAGCATCAGCAACAACAGAATAAGAACGGCTACCATTAAATACGTTGGGATATCCCAAACGGTGGCTTCGGTATCAATGAAATTGTACAGACGTGTTATAACAAGCTGAACATTTGAAACAGGAATACCCATTGAAGCGGCAACCAACTCGTGGAAATAAGCAAAATCCGTAAACTCGCCGTTCATAACAACAGCTTCAGCATTTTCGTTTTTAAATCTTTCCCAATCGGATACGGTACGGGATTCGTCTTCCGCCATCCAATGCCCTTGATAAATGTCAAAATTTCGGACTGCTGTAATAGCCCCCGTTGACAATACAGGGTCTACCCAACCGGGGCCCAATTGTACAACTTCTGTGGAAACATTTACGAGATAATCCCTTGCCCATTCGTGAGAAGACGCGGACATTATTTGGCTACCCGGATTGATATAGGAAGGAAATGTTGCTGTTTGCGGTTGAAGCCCTGGTTCCATTCCGGCCGGAGTGCCTTCCGCTTCTGCACGTTGACCACGGTTTGTATGAACGATTCCCGTGCCGTCCATATCGTCGGGAACGGTATAAATTGTTCTTATTTCCTCAGACATAAGCCTGTCTTCAAACCTTGGGTTAAACGTTACCGTGGACTCGTCGAAAGACATTGACAAAAGCTGCCTTGTTGTAGCCTCTACGCGATTTGTGTGCCTGTCGCGAATTTGTTGTGTTTCATCGGCAAGACTTTGACTGTCCAAATCGCCTGACCATACAGGACGCGCAAATTGGTCCATAATCATAACCCTGTCCGGTTCAAGGCGGTTTACGCTTCGTGCCACGATTAATGCAAGGTTGCGCCCTTCCATCGGCGAGAAATCTCTCGATGTGGTGACGGTTACTGACGCCGACGGCATCGGAGCATTCCTGTCGAAGGGACGAACCATGGGTACGTTAAGGGTAACAAGCGCGCTTATTACGCCCTCTTGCATTGCAAGGTGGCGTTCTATATCGCCTTCTGTGGCGAGAATTTCTCTGCGCGAGCGTTCACTGTCTGTTGTTCCCAGCCCAGTGTCAAAGGCATTTGCCCAAGTAAAATGTTCGCTGTTTGGGACGGCGTGTTGCGTACTGTTTAAAACAACTATTGCTTCGTCTGAGCGACGCTCATCTACTTCAAGCCCCGTCCCCCTGTTTATAAGGCGGTTGCGAATACCCGCACTGTCCAACGCATTCTGCATTGGCCCGATAGCCGACATAGACTCATTGTTTACCACAACAGTCCATGTAGTTCGGAATGAAAAGTAAACCATCAGCACCAGTGCCACCAGTGCTACGGCTATGACCCCCAATAATTTATATCTTTGCGGCTGGGTAAGAACATCCCAGCGCGCCTTTAACGGGTCGATTACTTTTTTAACTTGGTCCGGCATTAATTCACCTCATGTTCATGCCTCCCCGCTTAGGGCAACATGATTTTTGTAATGTAAACGGCAACGGGTGGATTATATCTGCATTCTCATTATTTCGCGGTAAGATTCGATAATTCTGCTTGTGATTTGCGACGTGAAGTTGATTGCATTATTTGCTCTGTCTTGCGCCATTTGAACGGCCAAGATGTCGTCAAGGCGACCAGTTGCAAAATCCAACTGTGCCTGCTCGAACTCTGCAACTATGGTGTTTGTGTCTTCCATCACGTTTAATGCGGCATTAAAGAAGGAAGAGAAAGGACTTGATACATCTTCCGCAGGCAAGCTCAAAACTTCCAACTGCGGCGCGAAAGGCAATACATTTCCTACTAAATGTGTGGTATCAACCAAGGCTGTTATTGCTGACATACGCTAACTACCTCCCCTGACCAATTTCGAGCGTTCTTTGGGTGAGTGTACGAGCCACGCCCATGGCAGTGATGTTTGCTTCGTAAGAACGGCTTGCGACTATCATATTTACCATTTCTTCTACTATGTTAACGTTGGGCATACGAACGTACCCGTATTCATCTGCATCGGGGTGAGTAGGGTCGTAGACAAGAAGCCCCGGAGAATCATCTTCGACGATGCCTGTAACGCGCACGCCCAACCCCTGCGGCGCAGGAACACTTCCGCCCGAGCCGAATATATTGGTGAAGACAAGAGAAAACGGGTCGTTGTCCCTCATTTCCTCAAATATAACAGTTTTGCGGCGATAGGGGCCGCCGTCTGCGGTGCGTGTTGTATTTACATTGGCCATATTTTCGGCAATGGTGTCCATGCGAACACGCTGGGCAGTAAGTGCCGACGCCGAAATGTTCATCGTATTAAAGAAAGCCATTTAAATTACCTCCCCTGAAGAACGGCGTTGAGCATACGAGAATTAGCAAGTACGCTGTTTACCATCACGTCATATCTGATGGAATGCTGATAAAGCGCGACCATTTCGCGTTCAATGTCCACGTTGTTTCCGTCCAGGCGGAAACGAGTACCCGGTTCTTGGAACATTGTAGCGGGGCGCGCCCTTGATAAGTCCAGCGTACCTGTTGTGCGCCAATTATCAATGGCGTCACTTAGAGCTGATTCAAATTCAACTCTTCTTGCGGTAAAACCGGGAGTTTCGGCGTTGGCGATGTTGTTAAATATTGCCTCAACACGGACTTGCTGTCCCCCCAATGCCGCCCCCATTATGGAATTCTGATGATGAATAGACTGGCTGAGCATAGCAATAACAAACCCCCTTCTCAAAGCCACTACAGCATACCAAAACAAATAGACTTCTGTCAATGACAAATGTTATAAAACGATTCCTGATTCGTCTCGTTTTTTGATGCATTTTTTTTCAATGCAATTGGCAGTATAAATTAAAATTACTTTAATTGCAATACGTTTTACATAACTTGTACCATGAAAAAATTTCAAGTTTTATGCCGCCCGGCGACCGCCAAAAACCCGACTTAGGCAGTTGCACCGCTGATTTTTTGCCGAAAAACGAAGAGATTTTGCCGGTGCTTCATCCTGCAAAAACGCAAAACAAAAAGCCGCTTTTCGCGGCTGTTTGCTCATGAGGGGGTGCAGGTATTGGACTACATTTCATACATCTCTTTGCGTAATTTTGCCAACGCTTTCTTTTCTATCCTTGATACATAACTGCGGCTTATCGAAAGCTCGCCCGCGATTTCACGCTGAGTTTTTTCTTCGCCACCCGCTCCCAAACCATATCGCTTTGTTATCACTGCCTTCTCCCGCCCGTAAAGCACCTTGCACACTACCTCGCGCAGCCTTTTTGTTTGCATCTTCAAATTAACTTGCTCATCTATCGCGTCTTTGTCATCTGCGATTTTATCCTCCACCCGCACCTCGTTTCCCTCTCGGTCTACCCCTACTATGTCTTGTAAATAAATGTCTCCCGCGCTTTTTCTTCCCGCTCTGATGAACATTAGAATTTCATTTTCTATACATCTTATAGCATACGTTGCAAGGCGGGTACCTTTGTCGGGTTTGTAGGAGGCAACGCCTTTGATTAGGCCGATTGTGCCTACAGAGATTAAATCTTCGGCATCTTTTGCGTGGTTATTGTATTTTTTCGCAACGTAGGCTACAAGGCGCAGATTGTGTTCTATTAGTATGTTTCCGGCATCTTTGTCGCCATCCGAGTATTTTTCCAGGTATATTTTTTCTTCATCTGCGGAAAGCGGCTTTGGGAAGGAATTGCCGCCCGCCAAGTGTCCTAATAAAAAAAAGCCTTCCAGTATCAGCCCGAAAAACACATTTGTCACCTCCCGGGTTGCAAAAGCGAATATTAACGCGAATCAAGGGTAGGAAATAACGCCCCGCCTATGCCTTGTAAGCGGTTCGCTAATTGCGCACGGGAAACGTTCGCCTGCGGCTCACTGTG
>JGI24703J35330_11748710_pt1 | contig 27547 bp, 22 predicted proteins | sample TergutNt197P1_FD_35330 | JGI IMG/M metagenome (IMG submission 35330)
CAAAGGTGGTACGTCCTACCCGACGGCACAATAGAATACATCTACCTCTCCCCCGAAGAACTCGTGGACGGCTGGATGCGCTCCGACGACCACCGCGCCCATATCCTCACCACCGAAACCACACATGCCGGCTTCGGCTTAGATAGCGGAATTAACCGCGTTGTCCCAACCATGAAATCCATTATGCCGCGGTAGATGATTTAAACCTTTCGACAAAAAAACACTTGTTTTTATAAAATTTTCGTGATAGTCTATCTATAGGTTGACTAATTGAAGAAATTAAGGAAAATGTAAACTAGTTGAAAACCTCAAAAGCCATGATAGTTAAAGGCGTTGAGCGGTTTTATCCAAGTCACCGCTTAAAACGAGAAGTTGTTAATTAATAAAATAAAATTGTCGAAAGAAGTATAGACAATTTATAGTCATTGCGTTAAACTACTGCTGTTATTGTTTGAAATTATCAATGCTTGGTTCTGAAAAACAAAAGGGAGTCAATAGAATGAGTAAAAAAAGCAAGAAAAACAAAAGTAAAGCGTCTAATAATCAGACTAAAACCACTGTAAAATCCGCACCAAAGGACGAGGTATTATCAGGTATTAAAACTACAACCAGCATACGCAGACTTGATGATTTATTGATTATTTGTTCATCTTTTTTGATGCCCGGCATTTTTCTTTTTGATTTGTATAACCGCAATCGTGCGGAAAGTTTGATTTTATTTAGCCATGTTCTGATTTTAGCTGCTGTTTTTGCAGCCATAAGCGGTTTGTTGTTTTTTTTCTTTAAATACATAGTTAAAGGCATTGAATGCGCATTAATTCTTTCTATTGTTTTCTGGTTATTTTTTTGGCTTTATCAAGCAATGCTCAGTGCTGTAATGAACATTATTGCATCGTTACACACTATAGTTTTTTTAGTGCTTCTAATAGCAATCTTAACTGTTGCGACTATACTTTTCAGGAAATACAGCCCCCCTCTTAACAAAATGCGACCTGTTTTTAATATCCTTTCGATTTGTATTATAATTTTCTTTATCTCTAATTTAATACCGGGGATAAATCACGCGCTTATATTAAACAGAGCAAGAAATGAATCTGTTTTTATTATTGGTGATACGTATTATGACGAAGATTTTGATGAAGATTTTGTCGAAAATGTTGATATTTCATTGTTAGGCGAAAGAAGTTATAACACACAATTATTCAAAACTAACTTCGTGATAGACCCCACATTACCCACCCCTGATATTCATTGGCTTCATTTAGACGGAATGATGAGTCTCGAAACAGTCGAACGATTCTGGAACTTGCCACCATTCGACGAGTTCCGCGACGAGCTTTCAAATAGGGGATTTGTAATTTACGCAGACGCTATGTTAAGCGCAGGGTATACAGCAATAGCAATACCGGCATTATTTTCTCCTCATTTTTATGACAGCTTCTTTGGTGAATTATTGGCACAATCGGATACAATGCTGAGAAGACCAAGGGCTCAATTTATTGCAGACGAAATGGCACAAGCAGGAATGACATTGCGCGAAAATGTACGACCTAATTTAGAACTTTTAGCGGCTCTAAGTGCGCGTGGTTATACCGGGTCTTTTGCTGGTCCAACATTGCGTTCTTTACCCACTTCATTTGACTATATTCATGCAGATTATACTTACGTTGCTACAGCAACTAGCGATGCTTCATTAAGTATTTTGGATTTAAAACGTCTTTTGTCATTAACAACACCTATTGACTTAACGCCACCTCCCGATAATCAAACAGCTTATGAAAATGATATCGATAATGAAATAAGTAGCAATGGTGCTATGCCTCTATTCCGCTTCCGGAATCTTCAATATACACATATGATACGAGTTTGGCGGCATGACCCTGAATTAACGGAAAGAGATAATACTGCTATTAACTCATATATTTTTGCATTTGAACACATGATAAATCGGATACTTTATCGTGTAGATTCTATACTGGCATCTAATCCAAACGCCGTAATTGTTTTACAGTCAGACCATGGATTTCATATACACGAAACACAACAATTTCTACTCGACCAAAATTATCCATTGGAGCAAGTTTTAGAGCTAATGAACTCTGTATTTAGTGCTGTGCGAATACCCGAACAATATGGTGGACTGGACGAACCACTCGCACCACTTAATATATCACGCGAGTTAGTAAATCGTTTTGTAGGTGAAAATTATCGGTTGTTACCTTGATTAATTAATCATATTAAATAGAAGGAATGTGATTTTATGTATTTAGACCCGGGTTTCGGTGGAATGTTGTTGCAAGCTTTAGTTATCATCGGTGCAGTGGGAGGAGGAATTTTATATTCCGTAAGGAAAAAAATTCGTAAACTTTTTTCAAAGGACAAGCAGGAAGATAGCAAATTGGATGATTTTTCAATGAACTCCGATGACGATGCGGTAGATATGTTGGATAACGATTAAAATAAACATTTCGGAGTGATTTTGCTTATGCAAAAATCTAATTTCTTGGATTTAAAGCTTGTTGATACTTTATATTATTTATCAGCACTAGTAATGCCAAGTGTTTTTCTCTTTGACCTTTACAATCGTAATTTTGCAGAAAATCATATTAACTATGGAAATACGCTTGTTTTTGCCGGTTTATTTTCTGTTTTTGGGTTATTCATGCTTCTTTCAATCAAATTCGTTTTGAAAAGCGTGGAGGGCGCATTAGTTTTTTCTTTAATATTTTGGTTGATATTTTGGTTTTTTGAAGCCCTTTTCAGTGCGGCAGAGGTAGTGTTTAAAACACCTTTGGTATTTTTAATTTTTTTGGGAATAGTTTTATTTTGTTTTTTATTTTTTCTAAAAACTTTTAAACCCCCTTATTATAAAATTCGCTCTGCATTTAATATTTTAGCCATATGCCTCATAGTGATTTTTTTATTTAATTTTATTCCGGGAGTACGCCGCGAAATTACGATTCATAGAGCGAGAGCTTCTATCATTGAAGGCGAAGAGCCATTTTATATAAAACGTGACTTTATTATAAATAATGAATTACCGTCTCCCGATATATATTGGTTTCATGTAGATGGAATGATGAGCCTTGAAACTATGGAAAATTTTTGGGGGATTTCAATGGAGTATTTGCGTGGAGAATTTACACGCAGGGGGTTTGTTATTTACGAAAATGCATTTTTAAATGCCGGTTTTACAGACTCAGCCCTTCCCGCTCTTCTTTCTCCATCGTTTTATGATAGTTTTTGGCGAGAACGTTTAATTAAATTTGAAACAGAATTACGAACAAACAGGGTAATTGGTTTAAACAATGAGCTTGCATTAGTAGGTCTTACGTATTCGGAAGACATTGTACCTTATTATGAACTATTTCGAGCTTTTGTAGCAAGGGATTACGATATTGAGATTATATGTTGGGATTATACGAGAAGTGTTATATTACCTTTAAGCTTTGAGCCATTATATTTAAGCCGCTGGGAGCGTTTATTTATCGGTGATTTACCTGAACTTATATCCATAACCACACCATTTAACATTGTACCAAGCCATGAACGAATAACAGCGTCAAACTATAATACTGAAAATGACAATGGCGAATCGGCACGTTTTGTATGGAAAACGCTTAAGTATGCACATATGAATTATATTTGGGAGTATGTTTCCGATTTAACCGAGTGGGACCGTGCAGCGATACATTTATACCCTGCGGGTGTCGAACATCTGGCACAAAGAGTATTTTACTTTATTGATTCAATTCTTGCAGATAACCCAAACGCAGTTATCGTTTTGCAATCAGACCATGGGTTTCATATACGGGAAACACAACAACATCTGCTAGAGCAAGGATATTCACTTGAAGAAATTTTGGAACTTAAGCATTCTGTATTTAGCGCAATACGAATTCCTGAACATTATGGCGGGGTAAAAGCTCCAATAGCACCTAAAAATATAACCCGGGAGCTTGTCAATCGCTTTGTGGGTGAAAATTATATTTTATTGCCATAAAACCGACATATAAGGCGGTGTATTTTTTTGAGTTTCATTAATTCAGTTCTAGGTGTGCCATTAGGCTATCTTCTTTATTTTATTTATTGGTTAATTGGTAATTTTGGGCTTGCGATAATTTCTTTTGCAATAATCGTAAAAATTCCATTGTTTCCTATAATGATGATGGCTCATAAGAATTCTATAAGACTTTTGCAATTACAGCCTGCTTTAAACATAATAAAACAAAGATTTACAAATGATAAAGAGGCTATAAATGAAGCCCAGTACGAACTTTTTAAAAAGGAAAAATACAGCCCTATTATGGGAATTATGCCGCTTTTTTTTCAGCTTTTTCTGGTAATGGGTATATTGCAAGTTATGTATCATCCTTTACAACATTTATTAAGACTTGATTCTGAGATTATTGATGTGCTTATTTATTCACTGGGCGATATTTACAATTCAGGAAATAACTTTGCGGAACAACTTTTGGTGATTGAAGCCTTTCAACATCCGGAAAATTGGCCAGTTTTTCAGTATGCTTTATCCGGATATGCTGATGGGGAATATATTTTCAATTTAATTCGTGGTTTGGAAATGAATTTTTTGGGTCTTAACCTTGGCATTACCCCTTCTTTTACGAATCCATCTTTAGAACTTATAATTATTTTAATATCCGGATTTGCGGCTTTATCTTTTTGCTTGGTTCAAAATCACATAAGCCCGGGTGCTTTAAGCCAAGGTACTCGCACTAATTTAGGACTACTTTTATTTACTGTGGTTTTATCGTTATATTTTGCTTTCGCACTCCCGGTTGGCGTTGGGTTGTACTGGACTACAGGGAATTTTGCTGCCATAGGTGTGGTTCTTCTATTAAACCTGTTATACCCGCCAAAAAAATTAGCTGTAGATGCATTAGCTTATTTAAAATCAATGAGGAAATCACCAGAGCAAATACGTGAGGAAAAGCGCAGAAACACGGAATTAAGAGCAAGAGAAAATTCTGATATCGCTCAATTTAAATCGGCAAAAAAGCAATTGGTTTTTTATTCAATATCAAGTGGGCAGTATAAGTTTTATAAAAATACCATAGATTACCTGCTGGAAAACTCTAAAATTATAATTCATTATTTGACTAACGACCCTGATGACTCGATTTTTAATCAAAAGCACCCATGTTTAATACCATACTACGCCAGTCAACAGCGAACCATATCTTTAATGCTTAAATTAGACACTGAAATTCTTGTTACTACCGTGCCTGATTTGCAAAGTTTTCATATGAAAAGGTCGGTTGTGCGAGATGATATCGAATATATTCATACTTTTCATAGCATAAACAGTACCCATCTAACCTACAGAGAAAAAGCATTTGACAGGTTTGATACACTTTTTTGTGTTGGTCCTCATCAGGTAGAAGAAATCCGCCGCCGTGAAGCAATGGCTAATCTTCCTAAAAAAAGGCTTTTAAAAGTAGGGTATGGACTATATGACCAATTAGTTGAATCTTATAACAGCAATAATGTAAATAATAATCCCCGCATTTTAATTGCTCCATCATGGCAAGCAGATAATATATTGGACATTTGCATTGAACCGTTATTAGAATCGATTGCAAATCAAAAATACGATATTGTTGTGCGCCCGCATCCTCAATATATTCGTCTTTTCCCTGCGCAAATCGAATCTCTAAAAGAACGTTTTTCAAAAATTAATAAATCCATTGTATTTGAATTAGATTTTTCGGGAAATGAGTCTATTTTCAAATCGGATATTGTAATTACAGATTGGTCAAATATTGGATACGAATTTGCATACTGTACTTTAAAACCTTGTATTTTCATCAATACCCCAATGAAGGTTATGAACCCGAATTATGAACGATATGGTATACAACCAATCGACATCTCATTGCGTGACTCGGTTGGTGTTTCTGTTGACATTGAAAAAGTAGAGACAATAAACGAAACCATTGATTATTTATTACAAAACAAGGACTCATACAAAAATAAAATTGAAGAAACAGTGAAGCAATATATTTATCATCCTCTCAGAAGTGGAGAAGCAAGTGGCATATATCTCATTAAACAATTAGAGAAAATAAATGGAGGTTAAAAATGTCTAATAAAACTGTTTACGTAGCGATGGCTACAGATGTGTTTCATTCCGGTCATATTAATATCATTAATAATGCAGCAAAATATGGAAAGGTTACTGTTGGTGTATTGACAGATGAAGCAATTGCTACTTATAAACGCCAGCCCTTTTTAGATACGGCTGAGCGAGTAAAAATAGCCGAAGGATTTAAACATGTAGAACGAGTAGTGATACAGGAAAATTTAGATTACACAGATATTTTGCGTCGGTTAAAGCCTGATTTTGTGGTACATGGGGACGACTGGAGAACCGGTCATATGCAGATTATCCGAGAGCGTGTACTTACTGTTTTGGAAGAATGGTCTGGTGAACTCATTGAAATACCCTATACTCAACATTTATCAGGGGATAAGCTTTCAAGGCAGCTTTCAAGCACCTTAACCACTCCCGACCAGCGTCTTGCAAAACTTAAAAAGTTATTACATTTAAAACCTTATGTGCGTGCCATTGACACATCTAATGGGCTTACCGGAATTATTGCAGAAAATGCTCGCATTGTTGACAATGCCACAGTTAAAGAGTTTGATGCAATGTGGATATCAAGCTTGTGCGACTCGGCGTTTAAGGGAAAACCCGACATCGAGCTTGTAGACCTAACCAGTCGGATTAATACTATTAATGAAATTATGGAGGTTACATCAAAACCGATAATTCTGGATGGGGATACCGGTGGAAAAATAGACCATTTTCCTTTCCATGTTAAAACCTTGGAAAGGATTGGCGTATCTGCTGTAATCATCGAAGATAAGACCGGACTAAAACAAAATTCACTTTTCGGCACAGATGTAGAACAAGTTCTTGATGACCCGGAAGAATTTGCTGCAAAAATCGCAGCAGGAAAAAATGCACAAGTAACTCGTGATTTTATGATTATTGCACGATTGGAAAGCCTCATTGCCGGTAAATCGGTTGATGATGCTTTAATGCGTGCAAAAATTTATATTGATGCAGGCGCAGATGCTATAATGATTCATAGTAAAGAAAAAACAGGTGAAGACATTTTTTCATTCATAGAGCAGTTTCGTGCATACACGACTACAGTTCCGCTTGTGGCTGTGCCTACAACTTATAACCAATTTACTGAAGACGAACTTCACAAAAAAGGAGTAAATATTATTATTCATGCGAACCATCTATTGCGTAGTGCTTACCCGGCTATGATGAAAACCGCTGAAAGCATTCTTGCAAATGGGCGAAGCAAAGAAGCTTCAGAGGCTTTCTGTATGCCTATTAAAGAAGTTTTAAATTTCATTTAAGGAGTCTTATATGGAGGCAAAAAATTTTTTAACCCTTTTAGGTGATTTAGGCTGTGAATTTTATACCGGTGTACCTGATTCTTTGTTAAGTCCATTTATCGACGCAATAATGGACGAGCATGGAATCTCAGAAAAACATGTCGTGGCTGCTAACGAAGGAGCAGCCGTAGGTCTGGCAGCAGGGCATTATCTTGCTACTTCTCGTCCTGCCGTTGTGTATATGCAAAACAGCGGCATCGGAAACGCCGTCAATCCAATTTGTTCGTTATTACATGAAAAAGTATATGCAATACCCGCGGTTTTTGTAATCGGTTGGCGAGGTGAGCCGGGAACTAAAGACGAGCCACAACATATTTTTCAAGGTGAATCAACATTACCACTTCTTGAATGTATGGAAATACCATATGTTATTATTTCTAACGAAACACACGATTTAAATACCGAAGAATTTAAAGAACGCCTGAAAAATGGGCAATCTGTTGCTTTTGTAATCCAAAAGGATTCCTTGCAAAACAGTAAAAAAATAAAATATTCTTCTGATGCAAGTTTATCACGAGAAGATGCATTAAAAACAATCTTAAATGCATTCAAAAACGAGATATTTGTTTGCACCACAGGAAAACTATCACGTGAAATTTTTGAAATACGTGAAAATAATAATGAAAGTCATGACCATGATTTCTTAACGGTAGGTTCAATGGGGCATAGTTTAATGATTGCTTTTGGGATTGCGTTAAACAAAAAAAGTAAAAAAGTATTTTGTTTAGATGGCGACGGCGCAATTCTTATGCATATGGGGAGCTTGGCAGTAGTAGGCGTACACAGCCCCAAAAACCTAGTTCATATCGTTATTAATAATGGAGCCCATGAGACTGTGGGGGGGCTTCCTGCGGTAAGTAATTGCCTTGTTTTACATGAAACAGCAAAAACTCTGGGATATATAAAAAATCTCCGTGTAAGTTCAGTGGAAGAATTAAAAATTGCTCTGGGTTCATTAAATGAAGGAGATGGCCCGGTTTTTATTGAAATAATTTGCAATTTGATTTCACGTCAAAATCTTGGGAGACCTACTACAACCCCCATTCAAAATAAAAACTCTCTAATGAAATTTTTGGCGGAAGAAATATGAAAGCGTTAATTTTAAATTCCGGTGTCGGTAGTAGAATGAAAAATTTGGCTAATTGCAAATGTTTAGTAGAACTTGCAGACGGTCTTACTATTTTTGATGCACAAATACAAGCTCTTCTTCGATGTGGAGTAGAAGATATCTATATTACCACCGGCTCTAATGCAGATATTCTGACAGCATATGCCCACAAACATTATCCCAAAGTACAATTTACATTTATCCACAATCCTTTATTTAATAAAACAAACTACATTTATTCTATACACCTTACCCGCAAATTAATTTGTGATGACGATGTTTTGCTCCTGCATGGAGACCTTGTTTTTGAGGAAAATGTATTGCAAGATATTTTAACATTTAATCATAGCGCGATGATTATTGACTCTACAATGCCACTGCCGGAGAAAGATTTTAAAGCATCAATAAAAGATGGTCGCATTATAACCATAGGTATTGATGTATTTGAAGACGCAGTTTATGCCCAACCACTATATAAACTAAAGTCCCAAGAATGGAATAAATGGCTTGATGAAATTGATAGCTATTGTCATTTGGGTATGACAAATGTGTATGCGGAAAACGCATTTAATAACGTTAGTAAAAAAATTAATCTCTTTCCTTTAGATATATTGGGCCGACAGTGTTTTGAAGTAGATAACCAAGATGACTTAGTATTTGCTAAAGAAGTTTTTGCAAAATTGCCTGATAGGAAACAGCAAGTTTTTTCAGGTTATAATGCGTCTCATTTTATTAAAAATATCACTTATGATAAAAAAATATTTATAGTACGTGACGACGGTGTGAAAGATATTATGCCTGATTTTGGACCAGACAAAGTTTTCTTTGGCGATTTTAAGCCTAATCCAAGTTTATCTGAAGTATCAAAAGGCATTGATTTATTTAAAAAAGAAAATTGTAATTTTATTGTATCATTTGGAGGCGGCTCTGCTATAGATGTCGCAAAATGTATATCTATTTTAGATAAAGACGAATTATTACCATCTCCTCGCGCCAAACATTTGGCAATACCTACTACAGCAGGTACCGGAAGTGAATCTACATGCTTTGCAGTAGCATACAAAGAAGGAGAAAAAATATCGGTTGAACATGAAAGAATTTTACCTGAATATGTTGTTTTAGACGCTAAGTTTCTAGAAACATTACCGGACTATCATAAAAAAAGTTCATTTTTAGACGCTTTTTGTCAGGCTATAGAATCCCTTTGGGCAAAGGGACAAACCCCGGAAAGCCGAGCCTATGCACTAAGTGCGATTCGAATAATCCAAGAAAATACGGAGGGGTATTTTAACAATGAACCTAGATGTGCAGCGAGAATACAGTTAGCATCTAATTTAGCAGGGAAGGCAATTAATATAAGCAAAACTACAGCAGCACACGCTATGAGCTACTCACTATCGACAAATTTCGGGCTTGCGCATGGTCATGCAGTGGCATTATGCTTTCCTTATGTGTGGGAGCATTTAAAAAAGAAAAAATTCGCGACCGAACATGAAAGCCTTATAAAAACAATTTCAAAAATTTGCATACCATATGATTTTGGATTAGTTGATGATAAAATGGTCGAAATGCTTGCTTCTTCTGTAAATGTCCAACGTCTAAGCAATCATCCGGTTGTTATATCAAAGGATGAACTAACTAGTATATACCATGAAATATTAAGATTTAAGTAAAGGAAGAATTTTATGAAGAAAAAAAACAGCTTTTTTTTCAATTTTTTAAATAACATTAAACTTGATAATCCGTGGACAATTTATTTTATTTTTGTAATTTTCAATTCAGTTCTTGCTGTTAATCACCCTGCTCCGTTTTCATTTCCTGATGAATATGGTGTTATTGCAATAGGAAATTGGATGAGGGGTGGTCCTGAATGGGTATTTAGGCCGACCATGTACTTTGGTTATACATTTTCGCCTTTTGTTGCGATTATGCTGTCTATGTTTGACCATATTCGGCATGTTTATATTGGCTCACTAATAATAAAATCCTTTCAAATTGCACTAATTCCATTTTTCACTTATAAAATCCTTAAAGAAGTATTAAATGTAAAGCAACCTATCGTGAGAATTTTAATACCTGTAATGGTCGGTTTGTTTCCACCAATCGTAGGATATTCAAAGTATTTGTCAAATGACTCTACATTACATGTAGTTTTGTTTATCTGTTTTTATATTATCGGAAAATGTGCTTCTATGGAGATAAAAGATATTTCATATAGTAATGTAAATGGTTTGGTAGACCGTGCCAAAGCTTTAATATCCGGTAATATGAGATTATGGCTGTACAGCTTCTTGTTAAGTTTTTTTGCTGTATTTTCATATGCTACACATGGTATTGGTATAGCTTTCATCGGAGCTATTTTTCTGACAATTATAGGCGCGCATATATTTACAAAAAGAAAATTGATTAGTTATCCTGTTTTTCTTGGCTCATTTACGGTCTTCTTCTTAATTGACAGGGTAATTCGCTCGGCTGTTATGGAAAATGTTTTTGCTCCTAACAGAGAAGGCACCATGGTTAATACTTTTGACCATGCATTTCAAAGAATGACTGGTTATTTGTTCTCGCAGGGAGGATTTACGTATCTTTTTAGGATGATTTTTTCCAGATTATATTATTCTTTTGCTGTAACTTTTGGGTTTTTTCAGATGGCTCTTATTGCATTATCTGTTTTTGCCTTTGGTTTTATTATGTCTAATTACTCAAAAAAAGTTCCAAATGACAAAAAGCCCTGGGATTTAACTAGCGAGAGAGCTTTGTTCGTCCTTGTGCTTTTTAGCTTTGTTATAATTGCTTGTGGTATTGGCTTGTCAAGCCTAAACAATGTTCGCTCTGTTCAAATTACCCATGGAAGATTCTACTTTTATGGACGTTATTATGATTATATGTTACTCCCTATGCTCATTGTTGGGTTATACTATATGTTATGCCGAGAAATTAATAAAGAATTATTTAAGAAGTATATTTTTATAACAATAGGCAGCTTTCTGTTTTTGCATATTTATATACAAACAGTTATCATATACCACGCATCATCTGGTGGTGTAAATGCGCACTGGATTCTAGGGATTTTACCATTTCTCGGAAACTCAATTGAGGATACAAGAGGACAGTTTCCACACAATATAACAGTTCTTTTATTTGCATATTTAATAGTGTTTGGTACATCCTTGTTATTAATGCTTGTAATAAAACAGAAAAATTATATTTTGTTTGTGCTTATTGCTGTATTTGCGTTTAGCACATACTTTAGCCTTAGTGCGACAATGACTCGTTCAACTAATAACAGCTATAATAATTTTTTTGCGAGATGGTATGAACCACGGAAAGAGCTTGAAATATTCAGAGATTTGCATGATGAATTTCCAAATTTATATGTTATATCCAATAGACTTGGACCTGCAACTATTTCTAATACAATGCTTCAAAGCCGTGGACAGTTAAACTTTCTTAATTTTAGAGTTACAAGGGCTATGCGCATAGATGCATGGCAACCAAACAGAAGAACACAAAACTCTATGATAATTTCAGACGAATATCATAGCCCCGAATACATTGGTTATGACGTTTTAAAAATTCACGAATCAGACATTCTTCATATTTGGATTATGGGTGACGAAATTATTGAATATTTTAACAATAACTTTTAAATTTAGGAAGGATGGTTTGAATGAAGCTTATAATACAAATTCCTTGCTATAACGAAGAAAAAACACTTCCGCAAACATTTGCAGACCTTCCTCAGCAAATTGGAGGTATACAATCGATAGAGTATTTGATTATAAATGATGGTAGCTCTGATAAGACCGTAGAAGTAGCTAGAGAAATTGGTATAAACCACATTGTAAATTTTTCCGGAAATAAAGGATTAGCAAAAGCATTTATGGCTGGCATTGATGCGTGTCTCCATCTTGGAGCAGACATTATTGTTAATACCGATGCGGACAATCAGTATAATGGCGAAGACATTGAAAAACTGGTTAGACCTATCATAAATAGTGCCGCTGATATTGTTATCGGGGAGCGACCTATAGAAGATACGGAACATTTTTCTTGGAAAAAGAAAAAACTTCAACGCCTAGGAAGTTGGGTAGTTCGCGTAGCATCCGGCACAGATGTTCCAGATGCCCCCAGTGGTTTTAGAGCATACAGCAGAGAAGCCGCTCTCACGTTAAACGTTGTAAATCCCTATACCTATACGCTTGAAACTATAATTCAAGCAGGAAATAATAAATCAACAATTGCGTCTGTTCCCATTCGTACAAATCCGGAAACAAGAGAATCACGCCTGTTTAAAAGCATGTGGGGTTATATTAAAAAATCAGCAATTGTAATAGTACGCTCTTGGATGATGTATAAACCCATGCGATTTTTCTTTTTGGTTGGCATAATTTTATTTGTTGTGGGTTTAGTTTTTGACATTCGATATTTGATTTTATTTATTATGGGAACAACCCGCTCTCATACCCCCTCATTAATTCTGGCTGCCGCACTTAAAATTATTGGTATCCAAACTGTAGTTGTTGGACTTTTGGCTGACGTTGTCGCCGCAAACAGAAAAATTTTAGAAGATGTACAGTTGCGCGTAAAACGATTGGAACATTCAACGGTTTTAGAAAAACCGGAATCAACTGAGGAGAACGTATAATGTCCTATGTGCCGTTTATATTAAATAATTTTTCACGAGTGCTTACTCAAATAGATAAAGACCCTCATTCTAAAACATATGGTTGTTGTGATAGAAATTTTTGGCATTTAAAAATAAGAGATTTTTCTTCTGCGATACTTCAGCAGAGCGGGTTGACAGCAATTTTACTGTATGAATTGAACTTTAAAGGTAATCCTTGTTATAAAAATGAAAATGTTCGCGAGTGGTCTAGGGCGACCCTTTATTACTGGGCAAAAATTCAATTATCAGATGGTTCTTATAACGAATATTACCCAAATGAACATGGATTTCCCCCTACAGCGTTTTCATTATACTCTGCATGTATTATTTACAATCGACTAAAATTAAATGATGATTTTATTAAACAAAAAATTAGAAAAACAGCACTCTTTTTATCTCGTAATATAGAAACGCAGGTTTTAAATCAAGAAATGGCATCTATTACAGCATTATATTGTGCCGGAAAGCTATTAGATGACAATGAAATTTTAAAAGCCTGTAAAAGCAAGTTAAATATTCTTTTATCTGCGCAATCTGAAGATGGTTGGTTTTCAGAATATGGCGGTGCAGATTTGGGATATTTAAGTGTAACGCTTGATATGATGGCTGAATATTGGTATTTAAGTAAAGATGAATCAGTTATTAGTCCAATTAATAAAATGATTAATTTTATTCAATATTTTGTTCATCCGGATGGTACCGTTGGAGGTGAATACGGTTCTCGCAATACTACTTATTTTTTGCCGAATGGAGTAGAAGTTGCCGCAGGATGGGGCAATAAGATAGCCTTAGAATTGAAAAAAAAGCTGTTTTCCAATACCGAAGACCCGCTTTTTTTTATGAATTCAGTTGATGATAGATATTTCTCGCATTACGTAGTACATTCATTTCTTCGCTCGTTAGAAAAAGAAATGAGCGGAAACAATATTACGCAAAATGAAGAACCTATTATATATTCACCTGAAAAGTTCTTTCCTGAAAGTCGTTTGGTATCTTACAAAAATGATTCTTACAGTGCATTTATAGGGTTGGCTAAAGGTGGAGTAATTAAAGCATATATTGGGGAAAAAGAGGTTTTTGTTAATTGCGGATACCGTGTGCAAATGAGGAAAGGAGATGTTGCTTTCACAAATTGGCAGGACCCATCTTATCAAGTAGAATGGGACAGTGGTTCAGGTAAGGTTTCCGGAACTTTTAATCGACTTTCGCCAAAAGTACCATCGCCTATTTTGCATATGGGTTTGAGGGTTATTGCAGCCATTTTTGGAAAACGAGTAATAAGTGTATTAAAAAATATTCTAATTCTGAAACCTAAAAAAGCCAATATCGCTTTCACGCGAGAATTTCAACTTAATAATTCAAAAATTATTATAAATGATACCATTAAATCACCTATTCCAATAAACTTAGAACGTGCAAATAATATGTCGCTTAGACATGTTGCGTCCGGGAAGTTTTTTATGTTATCCGATTTGTTGGCTAATGCCGCTATTGTTGCTGAAAATGCATCTTCAATAGCTGTTAAAACAGAGATAAATATGTTGAATGGAGAAGTTGAGGAGGCAGTTACAGTCCATGCCTGATGTAAAAGATTTGTTTGACAATGTTATAAATAAAAACTTGTGTACTTTATGTGGAACTTGCATAGGGGTCTGCCCTATGGGTGTATTAGAATTTAATGAAAATACGATTAAAGTGGATTGTAATTTATGTAATAAATGCGGGCTTTGCATCAAAATATGCCCCGGTGCGGAGTTTTCATATCCATTTTATTTAAATGAGATTTTTCAACAAACCGCTAGTGAATCCACAAATATAGGAAATTATATAAATATTTATAAAGGATGGGCAAGTGATAGCCTAATTCGTGAAGCCGGTTCATCCGGTGGAGCGGTTACGGCTACCCTTTGCGGTTTACTTTCGCAGGGCGAAATTGATGGAGCAGTCGTTATCGGGAAAACTCAAACAGGGTACGGTGTTATTATTGCTAAAACAATCGACGAGATTAAACTTGCGGCACAATCAAAATATATATTTATACCGGTTAATGAAATTATTAATCAACTGTTGAAAATATCCGGAAAATACGCTTTGGTAGGTCTTCCGTGTCAAATACACGGCTTGCGTAAGGCTATGCATAAAATGCCTCCGATTAAAGAAAAAATTAAATATATATTAGGAATATATTGTGGTTTTAACATGCATAAAGAAGCTACCGATTATTTAATAAAAAAGAGTAAAATTCCAAAAAGCGAAATCGCTTCAATAGAATACAGAGGCAAACATAATGATGCAACCGGTTTCAAAATAACGTCTTCTTCAGGAAAAATATTTTTTCTACCTAAGCATAATTATACATTTTTAAATCTTATTTTTTGTAACGAACGCTGCATGAAATGTTATGATTTGACTGCTGAATTTGCAGATATTTCATTTGGTGACGCATGGGAATTAGAAAAATGCTCCAGAATTATTGTACGGACTAAAAATGGTGAAAACGCTCTAAACTTGATTAAAAGTAATTTCTTATACATCGAAAATTCTTCAGAAGAAGAAATTCTATTAAAGCAGAAGCAATTAATTACTCACAAAAAAGTTAATATCGCTGAACGTGCAAAATTATTTAAAAGTTTTCCTGATTACAAAGTGCAATATCCCTCAAACGGTTTTACTAAAAAAATGAATGCTCTCATTTTCTTTTATATTTATAAATTTTGTTCAGGTAATTTAGGCAAATGCTTCATTAATTTAATGCCTATTAAAATTTTAGGATGGATAAGTTCTTTCTCCAGAAGTTTATTAGCTGATAAAACCGTACTCAGATATTTTGTTTTTGGCGTTTGCACCGTGTTGTTTGGTTTTTTATCATTTTTTTTCTTGAATATGTATATTGATTTTAGAATTGCAAATTTGATTTCAATTATTGCTACAAAACTTTTTGCATATTATACTAACAAAACATTCGTATTTAAATCTAAAACTTATGGATTTCTTAACTCGTTATATGAATTTATACGTTTTATTTTAGCTAGGGGATTATCCGGGCTTGTTGAATTTTTTGGGTTAATTTTATTAGTTCAATTTGCAATGCTTAATGAAAATCTTAGCAGAGCATTATTAATAATTTTGACTACGGTATTGAATTATACATTGGGTAAGCGTAGTGTTTTTATACGATAATTGAATTTAAGCCAAGAGGTGAATTTGTCATAAGTGCCTATTTTAAAAATACAAATTGGAGAACGTCACAATTACGTGAATCGGTCCAAAATACCCTAGAGCGTATATCTAGGGAGCGTCATAATTCAAAAATACGTTATATTGTGCTTTTTGGCAGTGAAGCAAGGGGGGAATCAAATCTCACAAGCGATGTGGATATTGCACTGGTAAGTGACGAACCTCTTACTATCAGTGAACGCTTGGAGTTTTCGGAAATGCTTGGCGACGAGACGCTCCCTGATTATAGGGTAATAAATACCTTAACTGATGATTTAGATACAAATGAATTTATGAATGTTAACTATCATATAAAAAAAGATGGGTTGGTTATATATGAACGGTAAAATTACAATAGCAGGTGCAGGGTATGTGGGACTTTCTAATGCGGTTTTGCTTGCGCAGAAGTATGATGTAACGCTTTTGGATATTGATGCGGGGCGGGTTGAGATGATTAATGCGAAGAAGTCGCCGCTTCGTGAGGAGGAGCTTACGCGATTTTTGGCAGAAAAGCCCTTGAAGCTTTCAGCTACTACGAATGCGGAGGACGCGCTGGCGGATACGGAGCTTGTTATTATTGCAACGCCGACGAATTATGACCCTAAGATGAATTTTTTTGATACATCATCGGTGGAAAGTGTAATTGATTCGGTAAAGCGGTTTGCACCGGGGGCGGCTATTGTGATTCGTTCGACCTTGCCTGTGGGATATTGCGCTAAAGCGGCGGAGCAATTTGGGTTGAAGAAGCTATTTTTTATGCCGGAATTTTTGCGTGAGGGTAGCGCGATGTATGATAATTTGCATCCTTCGCGGATTATTGTTGGAAAAACGCTTGATGAGCAGCAGGAAATTGCCGAGAAGCTTGCGTATATGTACAAGAGTTGTGCGGAAAAAGAGGATATTTCTATTTTGTATTCGTCTTCTACGGAAGCTGAGTCGGTTAAATTATTTGCAAATACGTTTTTGGCACTACGTGTTTCGTTTTTTAATGAGCTTGATTCATTTGCTGAAATTAATGGGCTTGATACGGGCAAGATTATTAAGGGCGTTTGTTTAGACCCGCGAATTGGGGATTATTATAATAATCCGTCATTTGGATATGGCGGGTATTGTTTGCCAAAGGATACGAAACAGCTTTTGGCTAATTATTATAATGTTCCGAATAATATAATTGCCGCGATTGTGAATGCGAATACTACGCGCAAAGATTTTATTGCCGAGCAGATTTTGGCAAAAAACCCGAAAACAGTGGGTATTTATAGGCTTACAATGAAAGCGGATTCGGATAATTTTAGGCAGTCTGCCATTCAGGGTATTATGAAACGCATAAAAGCCAAGGGTGTCGAAATTATTATTTACGAGCCGCAAATGAAAGAGGAGACGTTTTTTAACTCAAAAATTTACCGCGATATTGAAAAGTTTAAATCTGCATCGGATGTTATTATTGCGAACCGAAGCGACACTGTTCTGGACGAGGTGAAACACAAAGTATATACCCGCGATATCTTTGAAAGAGATTAAATTTTGTGGTATTATCAGGTAACTATGATTTCGGAATGGAGATAATTATGGGAACTTTAGGGTTAGATATGGAACGTGGGCTGTTTCTTGGGATTGACTTTGGCACAACAAACTCTGTGGTGAGTATTTATAATTTCACGGAGGGTGATGCTCAAACTATTCCGATAGACGGCTCTAATATTTTTCCGACGGCTATCCAGTTTGAATCCGACCCGGAAGATGAGAATAAATTATCGCGCATCTTTGGTGTACAAGCTAAGGAAGCGGCGATAATATATCCGCTTTCCACGGTACTTTCGATTAAACGTTATCTGGGAAGCGACCAAAAATTAACCGTTTCTGTGGACGATAAAGAATATCAATTCGCGCCGGAGCAAATCGCGGGCGAAATTTTAGGATATTTGAAGCAAAAAGCCGACGAATATGCTCAGGAGGAAATGGGCATAAGCGGAGAATTTTCGGGCTGTGTGATAACAGTTCCAGCAAACTCGACGGATAAGCAGAAGAAAATGACGAAAGACGCGGCTGTTTTTGCTGGATTTGACCCCGAAAATATCTATCTGCGTCTGGAGCCTGCCGCTTCTGCTATTTCTTATGCCGTGAACGAGGAGTCTAATAAAAAGGTGCTTGTGTATGATTTTGGCGGCGGGACTTTTGATGCATGTGTACTTGAAATAAAAACCGAGGACGAAGGCGAGCCGACGATTTCTATAATCAGCACCTATGGCGACAACTCCCTCGGCGGTAATGATATCGACAAGGTAATAATGGATGTTGTTTATGAAGAATTTAAAAAAATAACGGGCGAGGAAATTGACCTGTTTGACGAAGACGCAGACGACGGCGTTTCTAAACGCCAGAAAAAAGTCGCGCTTGTTCGCTTGCAACAAGCCGCAACAGGGGCAAAAGAACGCCTCAGCCAAACAAAATCTACAAAAATAACCCTTGCGCCATTAATCCAAGAGCCGCGAATAGTTAATATAAACATGGAAATTACTCGCGAGCAGTTTTTGACACACAAGCGCGTTAATGCTTTGGGCGATAGCCCTGAAGTATTTGAAAAATTCCGCGATAAAAATGTAGGCGAATTAATCGACGAAACACTTGAATGCGTGAGTAAATGCCTTGAAGCGGGCGGTTTAAACGAATCGGAAATAAATGAAATCTTCCTTGTGGGCGGCAGTTCTTCCATTTTACATGTGGGCGAAAAAATCACCGAACGCTTTGGAAAAGAGCCTTTCAAGTCAAAAATTTCTCCCGCATTATCCATTTCGCAGGGCGCGGCATATTATTGCAATATGATTATGATGCCAACGGTTCGCGGGCCTGTGGTTCAAGAGCGTACAATTCATCCCCTTGGGCTTGAAATTGCCGGCCGCCGCTTCATGGAAATTGTGGCTTCGGGCATTGATATTCCCAAGGAAGGTCTCACTGTTGACGCTCCCGAACCCCTTATGACCAATTTTGACAATGTTACAAGCATGGCAATTATTGCTTACGAAAATACAATTCCAAGCTCCGATAAAAACCTGACAGTAAACCGCGATGGTATGAAACGCCTTGCGGGAACATCTTTGCGCGGCATACCACAAAATCCACGCGGTGAGGAAAAAGTTAAGGTAATCTTCCACGTGGGACAGGACAATATGCTACGTGTAACAGCCCGCAGCCTCTCAACAGACGGCGTAGTAACCGAATTATCGGTAGACGAACTTTACTCATAAAATATTGCAAAGTATTTAGAAGAGGTGCGGAAATGGCGGCAAAGTCAGCAAAGCTTTGGACGTTATGGCAGAAATATAAGCAAGTTTCGGCAGAGAGTTTGAGCGAAAGTATAAATAAAAAATTTTCGGCTTTAAGCAGGGCTGTATGTAGTCAAATTGAGACGGATGCGGTCCGTTTTTCGCGCCTTGAAGGCAGTGACGAGGAAATTTACGTTCATCTGGTAGGGCTAATGGGCGTTTATCGGCGCGTTGTTGACCTTGTGGACGGATATACATTTGAAAGCCCATCCGTTACCGCGCTTGTTTCGGGGATTTGCGAAGTGCTTAACTCGCGCCTTAGGGAATTTGAAGAGGAAAACGGCGATTCAAAGGATAATCCGATTTCGGCTGAAAAAAATGAGATTCTGGCAGAGGCGTTGAAAAAAGCGGCAAGTTCTGTTGATGGCCGGAGGGAGAATTTTTCAATCGGGCTAAGCAGCGGAGCGTCGGAAGAATGGGACGAATCCTTTGAAATGCTTTTGCGCGGCGGTTTTTATGAAATGTTTTCGTTTTATCGAGAGGGCATAAATTTTTGCCAAACAAAGCTTGATGATTTGCATAATCGAAAAGCCGCCGGATTTTATACGGAATTTACCGAGCGCGCATGGGAAGAACTTGGAACTATCATAAAGGTACAGGTGCTTGCGCTGGAGAACGCAGGTCTAAAGGAAAACAACGAAGACGCACAGGCAACGGCGATTTTATGCATTATCGACGCGCTGAAAGAAGCATATAAGCAGCTTGAACCTGTTGCACAGGGCTTGCAAAGCCGCCTTAGTGCGCCGCCGAAAAAGCCTATTCCGTACTGCACACTTGAAGAGTTTGAAAGCAAACTGGACTCCGCGCTGGAAATCGCGTCGCCGCTTCCAAAGGAGCAGAAGGAATTTTTCGCGGTATTGGATGCAGAGACGGTTTCTATGCTGGACGGATTTGAACTTGATTATAAAAAAGCCGCATATACATTAAAACGCTTCATTGGCGCGAAGGTTCTTCTTGCCGAAGAAATTACTAATGTTTTTGAAAGGGTTCGCGGCACGGGCGAAAATCAACCGAATTCGATTAGCGATATCGAGCGCGATATTTTATCGGGCATTCATGAAACTATAGAAATAAAAATCTCGGGCTTAAAAGAAAGCATTCAAGATTTTGCAAAAAACAGCGGCGAAATTTTAAAAAAATTCTCGTCAGAGAAAAGCACTGTTCCCGATGGGGAACGTATTTTATCCGCGGTTCGCACTGCGTGGCTTAGTTCGCCACCCGAAAGAGATAAAATTTCTGAATTTTTTAAAACCTGCAAGAGAAGCGATGTTTTTGCACCCGTTCGCGAGCGCGTTGAAAGCCAAGTAAGCACTTTGATGGAGCTTTTGGAAAAGAACGCTTTACGCTTCAAAAAAGAAGTATTATTATACGAAATTTGCACTTTTGAAGAAATTCTGACCCACAGCGTTTCTCGTCTGCGGGATTCGGATAACAGAGAAATCCAATCAGTCGTACGACTTTTCGACGAAACATTTAACGCGCTTGAAGTAATTTTGAAAAAAAATAATATTGAAATTATTCGCCCGGAAATTAAAGAACCATTTAACGCAAAGGAACATGAGGTTCTTGTAGCCGAAAAAAATCTTGATTTTGAAAAAGGTGAAATTATTAAAGTTATGACAGCGGGCTATAAATATAGCGGGCAAATAATTTTACGCGCTAATGTAATAGCCGCTCGGTGATGCAATGAACTGGAAAAAATACAAAAGCCTTTCTGCAACGCAAAAAAAAGATGAAACTTTTTATATAATCGGGCTGGATATCGGCAACGATTCTTCGGGTATTGCTTTTTACAATTTGGCAGAGGGTAATGCCGAAACAATTGATTTAAGCGGAGGTTATGGAAAGCCGTCTATTCCTACGGTTATGCAGTATGTTTCTGAAACCAAGGAGTGGGTTTTTGGCGAATATGCTGTGTTAAACAGCGGCGGCGGAACGGTTTTTTCTTCCCTTATGCAAAAAATGGGTCGCTTTGATTACTTGGATGTGGGGGGGCGTTCGGTTAGTGTAGCCGGGGTTTTTGCTTTATTTATAAAAGAAATTCTGGGTAGCGTGAAAAGCATTAATCCTAAAGCCGAAATCGTTGGCATAGTTGCGTCGGTTCCTGCATATTTTTCTGAGCAGGCGCATGAAGAATTTACGCGGGTTTTTAAGATTGCAGGATATGAAAAAGAGCTGATTGCACTTGTGCCGGACAGGGAATGTGTGCTTGCGCATCATTATCGTACACCCCCTGAAAAGCCCGAATGTGCCTTACTTATAGACCTAGGCAACAGAGAACTTCGCGGCGGGCTTTATAATGTAAAAACCACCGATGGCGAAATTTCGGCAGTAAGCATTTCGTCGGTTTTTGATAATGAAATCAGCATGAGCGCGTTAAACGCCGATGTTGAGAAATTATTCGAGTCTTTTCTGGGCGGGGATAATAGCTACAAAGAGCAGTTAGTCGCATTTTCTCATCAGCATAAAGATGTCTTGTTCCAAAAAAATATTCGTTCTAAGCCACTAAAACTTTATTATAATTTTGTCTACCCGCCTACACAGCACACCCTTACTAATGAAATGGTTGAGAAATTAATCGAGCCTTATGCGCAAAGATTTGACAGGTTTATTCACGATGTGCTGGAGAAAAATCTCTTTGAACAAGCTGTTTCACCCGGTGATGTTGACGCGGTTTTGTGCGTGGGCGGCGGTTTTGAGATGCTTTGGGCAAAGGAAGCGATTAACGCCGTTTTTCCCAAGGAGCGCGTGCAGTTTTATAAAAATCCAAAAATGATTACCTCCGAAGGAGCGGCTCTTATAGCCGCACGCGAGCTGGGAATTATTGGCGCGGCATTTTCTATAGAGGACAAGCACCAATTTTCAAGTGATATCGGGCTTTCTGATGGCGACAATTTCTTGACTCTTGTAGAGCGTAACGGCTTTTGGTGGCAGAAACACCCTGCGAAATTGGTTTTGGTAAACAGCGAAGTAGCCGGAGAAATGGATTTGCAACTTGCAATGCTTTCGCCCGGCGGTGAAGGCAGCAATCTTTCAAAAATACACCTTGACGGCTTGCCCCCCAGACCGAAAGGCGTAACTCGCCTCGAAATAGGCTTAAACTTCCGCTCTAACACAGAGCTTATGATTAAAGTAAGTGATTTAGGTTTTGGCGAGTTATTCCCAAAAGCCGAATACAAACGAGAATTTTTAGTGAAAATATAGGAGCTAAAATGAAGATATTTGGTGGCGTAATTAGAAAATCAACATTAGACGACCTTCCGAAAATAATGGAAATCTACGCATACGCAAGGGAATTTATGCGCCAAAGCGGCAACCCAAACCAGTGGAAAGATGACCATCCTTCCGAAGAAACTGTAAAAGAGGACATAGAAAACGGCGACAGCTATGTATGCGTAGACGAAAACGACGTGAAGGCCGTATTTTTTTTCAGCACAAAACCCGACCCAACATACACGAAAATTGACGGAGCGTGGTTAAACGATAATCCATACGGCGTAATCCACCGCATAGCCCGCGCAGAAAATTCAAAGGGAACAGGTGCATTTTGTATAAATTGGTGTTACAATCAGATTCCTAACCTTCGCATAGACACCCATGAAGACAATACGCCTATGCTAAATATGCTGAAAACCCTAGGATTTGAGCGTTGCGGAATAATTGTAATAGAAAATGGCGAAAACAGAGTGGCATTTCAGAAAAAGGAGAAATCAAATGCCGGGCTTAACTAACGAACGCGAAAAAATTCTGGAGGCAATGTTATTTGTAAGCGGCGATAGCGTACATATATCAAAGCTTGCGGAAGCCCTCGGCAATGACATCCCTTTTACGCGGAATCTTCTTTCCCATATGGCGGATATTTACGAAAAAGAAAACGCAGGTATTCAGTTGCGCGAAGTGGACGACAGTTATTGCCTATGTACTAATCCTGCTTATTTTTCGGCAATCCAGCGGCTTTTGAAAATTAAACCACGCAGAGCCTTAACCCAAGCCGTTCTCGAAACCTTGGCAATAATCGCATTTAAACAACCCGTTACCAAGGCTATTATAGAAAATATTCGCGGCGTAAACAGCGACCACGGCGTAAACAAACTGCTTGAATACGGTCTGATTGAAGAAAGGGGTAGAGTAGACGCGCCCGGCAGACCGATTCTTTTTGGCACATCGGAAGAATTTTTATTGTTTTACGGCTTAAAAAACACAGAGGAACTTGTAAACAGCATATAAATATTTTGACGCTATCCCACGAATAGTGTACAATATGGTCGTTTTCATTGAAAATGAAAACGACGAACCGATTGAAAGCGTTTTTCATCAGAACATAAAATCATCATTGTCGATGAAAAACGCTATTGTAATTACTTTTAAAAGGAGAGTGGGCATGGATTACAAACAGTATCTGCCGGACATCGACGTTGAAGACGGAAAAACAAGGGTTATGAACAACCTTGCCCTTTACTGCCGCCTTGTTGGAAAATTTGATGGACTCAAAATGGCAGAAGATATAAAAAATGCCGTCCTTTCGGGCGACGATACACGAATTTCTCACGCGGCACACGCGCTAAAGGGAACAGCGGCAAATCTGGGCTTTCCCATTGTGCTAAAAATTACTGCCGAAATCGAAGTGATGGCAAAGGCGGGTCAAAACTGTGAACATCTGATGCCCGCCCTAACCGATGCCGCAGAAGCCCTTGCAGCAGCGGCACAAAAGTTTTTAGCCGCACAAAAATAATTTAATCACTACGGTAATCATCCTTAAAACTTTTTAAAATTTCGTTTAAAACGGCTTGGTATTCGCGTGTGCGACCCAAGCCCTTTTTTATGCGGGCGTTTTCCAAGCGGACGATATTATTTTCCGGAGAAAGGGTCAAGGCTTTTTGAATTACGGTTTCCGCGCTTGCAGTGTCATAGTCCAGCCTGTGGTATGCGGCAAGTTTAGCATATTGTGATGCATCTGCATTGTAAATAATTGCTTGTTGCATAGATTTTATTGCGCGGGCATTGTCACCGCATGCGGCGTAAATTTCCGCTTCTTTCGCAAAATACTCTGCATTTGGATGTGTTTTTTTCAAAACGTCCAATGCTTTTTCAAACCTTCGCATATGCAAATGTATGTCGATTGCCTTGTGTGCATAGTACGACACGGTTTTATCCATCTCCATCGCTTTCTCAAAATGAGATAGTGCGGCGGTATTATCTTTTTTCTCAAACTCCATTAGCCCGCGCAAAAATTCAATGTCTGCGTTTTCGGGATTTTGTTCGTGGGCTTTTTTTATTGCCTTTGCCGCCTTATTATAGTCGCCGTTTAAAATCGCCGCTTCTATATAGTGCAATAAAATTGAAAAATTCTTGGGCTCCAGCGATAAAGCCCGCGTTAAACACGAAAGTCCTTCTTGTAATGCCGATACCTGCATGTATTGTATGCCCAGATTGTTCAAAAGTGCGGCATTCTCGGTGAATTGCAAGGCGCGCTTATACAGCGGAATCGCCTTATTCGGCTCTTTTCGCCTCGCAAAAAAGTCGCCGCGCTCTTTTAGCTGTTCCCATTCGCGTCTAAGCTCCCATTCTTCAAGCGATGCTTTTATCGACGCTATTTCTTCTTCGCCAAAATATGGAGTAAGCTTCAAAAAATCTAACATTCGCGCAGTAAAAGGCTCTTTTCGCCTTAGCTCCTTCATCCGCGCAGACAAATAAGAATGCCCTATTTCAGCCACCCAAGAAATCATCTTCTCTGACAAAAACTCATCTACGGATTCGCGCCAATTGTGATAAACATGGTACAAAGCTTCTTCAAATGTGTACACGCGGATGCCTGTGGTTTTAAAAGAGAACGGTTCTGTATTTTGTTGTTGTGATACGCAGAATTGAAGGGGCATTTCCTATAACCCACTTTCAAGCTGTTTCTTGAATATGCTGCCGTTTGTGCTTCCTATTTTTATCGGTGCGTTTAATTCGGCGGCTAGGGATTCCAATGTTGTGCCGTCCAGCATTTCTTCTGTGTTTACACGAAAGGCGTTTTCGGGAATGAAGAGCATGTCGGCTGTGATTTTTCCCTTTAGCTGTGCGATTATGTCCGTGCCTGTTAACAAGCCGCTTACTGTTATATTTTCACCGAAAAAATCGTTTCGTATCGGGTGAATCATGATTTTTGTATGCGAGAATTGCTTTTCGTATGCACTTGCCAGATTTTGCATATGATTTGCGGCGGCTTGTCCCGTTATTATGCCGATTGTTATTTTTCGAGTTTCTTTGGGCTTTGAATTTTTTAGTACATCCAGAAATTCCTGCTCGAAAAGTCGCAACATTCCTACGCCATTATCTAATTGGGGGAAATCTTCGTACTGCTCATAATTTGGCAATGCCTCGCCTGACATAATATACCATTCATCCGCAGCGAATACAAAGCTTTTACCCACTTTTTCGCGATAGATTTCTTGGTAATTTTTAACTATGCGCAGTATATTGCCCGCTTCCGACCCGGAAAAAGGTTGCAGTGGATACAGCCCCTCTCGGTGACGTGTGATTCCTGCGGGTACGACCGCCAAACTTTCCGCGCCTTTTATATTTTGTAAAGCCATTATCGTTTCTTCAAGAATTCCGTCGTTTACGCCTTTGCACAAAACCACCTGGAAATGCATCTTTATTTCCGCTTCGCTGAAAATTTCCAGTGCGTTAAATAAATTTTTTGCATTCTTGTTGTTCATCATTTTCTCGCGCACGCCAAGGTCTGATGCGTGAACAGAAATTCTCAGCGGCGATAGGTGATAACCCGCAATCCGCTCGATTTCATTAACCGAAAGATTGGTTAGCGTCACATAGTTCCCATGCAAAAATGAAAGCCGTATGTCGTCGTCCTTTACATATAACGAAGGGCGAAGCCCTTTTGGCTGCTGCTCCACAAAACAAAAAATACATTTGTTTGTGCATTCCCGCTTCTTAGACATCAGCGGCTCTTTGAAAACAATGCCCAAGTCCTCTTCGGCATCTTTTTCTATTTCAAGCTCCCATATCTCTCCGCTTCCTTCAGAAGGGTTTCCCCCTTTTTGAACCTCTAAAAGCAACTCCTCCGACTCTACCTCGAATCGATAATCCAGCACATCCTGAATCTCTTTCCCATTTATCTGCAATAAAAAATCACCGGGCGCGATTTCTAACTCCCATGCGATACTGCCCGGCACTATTTTTGCTATTTCATGTGTTTCATGCGTTTCATGTGATTTGCTCATGATTCATTATAACATTGGCAGATGCAAAGACAAAGTCTTTGAAAATGTCAAAAGTTTTGTGGAGAGGGTTTTCCGTATTGGCGCGGATATGTTCGAGTGATATGGTTTCGCTATATTACACACAAGGAGTGACCGAATGTTGCCGATACATAAAATTTTATCGTGCGAAGAGTGCCGCAATGCAATTGCGAAATTAGAGCTCTTGAATAAAAATGACAAAAATAACCAGTTCGCCTTTATGGCTTCTGCATGAATCAAATAATTTACCTTGGTTAGATTACGTTTAATATCCAAACCAAATTTTTCAAACTCTGCTTGCATCAATCCATTTTTGCGGTGTTAAAACAAAACTATTGATTCCCGCTTCCATTCTAAACGTGTCGAATTCGATACGTTTAGAATTTGGGTTATTTAAAGATTCCCATATACCCAAAATTTCAACTGTGTTGCGGTCTGCTGTTCGTGAAAACCTAGTACCGAAAGAGCATATACTGCGAAGAATAGCTGAGCAGATAGATTTTTCATTTGTGAACGAGCAAATGGTGGACATATACAGCATAGAATTAGG
>JGI24703J35330_11748708_pt1 | contig 27447 bp, 21 predicted proteins | sample TergutNt197P1_FD_35330 | JGI IMG/M metagenome (IMG submission 35330)
GTACACGATGCGCGCCTGATTCGTATTTCATATGTGAATAAACAGAATCGCCAGACATCATAAATTCAACCTGACTAACACCGCCACCTTCTGAATAGTCAGCGTTCATCAATTCGATTTTCCAACCTTTAGATTCCGCAAATTTTGTATACATACGGAATAAATCCAGCGCAAAAATATTCGCCTCATCGCCACCTGCCGCACCGCGAATCTCTACAATAACGTTCTTGTCATCATTCGGGTCTTTTGGAATGAGCAAAATTTCCAAGCGACTTTCTAATTCAGGAATTTTCGGCTTTAATTCTTCCAATTCCACTTCAGCCATTTCTCTAATTTCTGCATCCTCTTCTTCTAGCATTTCCGTTAAATCAGCGATTTGCGATTGCACGTCCATATACTCACGATATACATTGACTGCTTCTTCTAACCCTCGCTGTTCCTTTGATAATTCTGTCAGTTTTTTAATATCCGTGACAATTTCAGGGTCACTCATCAGTTCGTTTATTTTTTCATAACGTTCTTGCATTGCTTCTAATCTTTCATACATAATTCTAATCCATCCTTGTATAAATTTGAGGGCTTATTCCGGCGGAATATTTTCATTAGGCACATAAAGCAAATTCTCAAATTTGGCATTTTCCCCTCTAAACCCTAATTTGATCGACCCCGTTGACCCGCTTCGATGCTTCGCAAATATAACCTCTACCATATTATCCTTTGGTTCCTCAGGCGCACGATAGTAATCTTCACGTAGTAGAAATGTGACAATATCAGCATCCTGCTCAATACTTCCTGATTCACGAAGATCAGACATTATCGGGCGTTTGTCTTCACGAGATTCAACACTACGTGACAACTGTGCTACTGCAATAACAGGTATATTCAATTCACGGGCTAGTAGTTTCAACGAGCGTGACATTTCTGAAATTTCCAATTGGCGATTGCCACCCATCTGTCGGCTTCCTTCCATTAACTGCAAATAGTCAATCACAACTAAGCCTAGTCCTTGCGTTCGATGCAGTGCTCGACATTTAGCAATAATTTGGCTTACTTTTCGAGAGGTGTCATCCAAATAAACACCTACTTGACTCAATGAATCTGTTGCGATTTTTAAAGCCTGCCAGTCTTTGTCTTCTAACGTGCCTGATTTTAACTTAGAAAAGTCGATTCGCCCCTCTGAGCTTAAAATTCTCCCTACGACTTCCTCCGCTCCCATTTCTAAGTTGAAAATAGCAACATTAGTTTTATTAATTCGCGCTGCATTTACAGCAATATTAATAGCAAATACCGTTTTCCCCATGGCAGGTCGCGCTGCAATTATAATGAGATTTCCTTTTTGCAAGCCAGCAGTTTTTTGATCAAAAGCATCAAAACCTGTAGATAAACCTGTAATTTCACCTGATTGCAAAGCACGCTCTTTAAGATTGTCAATATAATCCCTTAAAACATCTGCAAGAGTTCTAAAATCGTCATTTTGAACATCGCCTTCAAGGCTTGCAAATTGACGTTTGGCTTCTTCTAACAGTAGCTCAATCGGAATTTCTGGATTATAACCTTGCTCAATTAACAGTTGTGCCCGCTCAATTACTTTACGAGCAGTGGATTTTTCTAAGACCAGATTGACATAATGTTCTGTATGAGCAAGGGTCGTGACACTTTCAAAAACACCTAAAACATAAGGTGCACCACCAATTTCTTCTAATCGACCATAATCATAAAGATGCGCCGTCAACGTGGTCGAATCCACTGCCACTTCTTTTTCAATTAAAGACAGGATAGCCTCATACATTAGTTGATGCTGTGGGTGATGAAAATCTTCTGTTTTAAGTCTAATTTTAATGTCTTTCAATTGCTCAGAACTCTGCATCATCGCTCCAAGGACAGCTTGTTCTGCCTCAGTGCTGTGTGGCATGTTTCTCGTGTTTGAAAAATCCATTTTACTCAGCCTCTACTTTAACGGTTAGTGTCGCTTTCACTTCTGAATGAATCGCGATTGGTACTTTTACAACCCCTAAACCTTTGACATCCTTATCTAATTCCATTTTACGTTTATCTAATGTAATATTATGTTGTGCTTTAAAGGCTTCAACAATCGATTTTGTACTAACCGAGCCGAAAACACGCCCATCTGTTCCTGTTTTAACTTTAATGACAACGTCAAGTTTTTCGATATTTTCTTTGAAAATTTTAGCATCTTCAAATTGTGTTGCAGCTAACGCCTGATTTTCCTTTTTCTCACGCTCCATCTTAGCTATATTGCTTGATGTTGCTTCTATCCCTTTTTTTCCTTTGATGAGAAAATTAGCATAGCCTGTTGGAAATTCCTTTACTTCTCCCTTCTTGCCTTTTCCTTTTACATCCTCTAACATGATTACTTTCATAATCGCTCACCTCTTAAATGTACTTTCCTACCATTATACATGATTCTCATTAAAAAAACTAGCTGAAAATTAACTTCAACTAGTCTTTTTCATTTATTTTGTAGCATTTATTGCTTGGATCCGCATACCGTTTCACTTCGATTCGAATGTTACTCGACTTCGATACGACCGTTGCTCGTTGTTAGCTTTACCTTATATGTGCCATCGCCAAAGACATCGTAATTTCTTTCTGTATCAAATAGCTTTGTTTTGGCATTAGAAGTAGACAATTCAAAGGTAGCATGCTCTGGTTTTTGCTTCAATCCTACTGCAATACCAGAGTTTGATGTGCTGAGTCTAACGTTTTGCTTGATAGTATCATTTTCAAATTCAATTCGTCCATTACTTGTTTTAGCTATAATATCACCCGTTATACCATCAAGTTCAATTTTGCCGTTGTTTGTTTTAACATCTACATTACCATCAACATCAGCTAATGAAATCTTACCATTGCTAGTTTTAGCTGTTAAGCTTCCTTTAACTTCCTCGACTTCTATTCTACCATTTCCGGTCTTTAGTTTCAATTTATCCCCAATAACACTACTGACTTCTAACTTTCCATTATTGGTTTCCAAATTCAACTCATCAACCTTGAAGGCTTCAATTTCAATTTTAGCATTGATTGTTTTGGCTTGAATTAAATTATAAACTATTTCTGGTAATTCAACTTCTAAACTTGATCCTGATTGTTCTATAGTCACAAAAGAGCCAAATGAAAGTTTTCTTTTTAGAGCGCGTGACTCGATATAAAGTGTATCACCTTCAACTTTAACAGCTAACATTCCTCTAGATAGGCGAATTCTTGCTGTAGGATAAGTCGTCTTTTCAATACTTACTTTTTGATTGCGAGCTTCGATGATAACATTTTTAACGACGCCCATATCAACGATTTCTTCAATTAAGCTTTCACTCTGAACAGCGTGCTCAGGTAAACCTTCCGAATCAATTTCAAAGGATTCTGTTATCACATCAGAAACACTCCCCACTACTGATCCAACTGTTGCAGTCAAAGTATCAACTAAGCTTCCAACTTGTGTGCCAAAGCTATTTTCTTGTTGTTTTTCCGACTGCTGAGCTAGAGCTTCTGCTTGTTCTTCCAAAGCTTTCGCTTGAGCAGCTAATTTGGCTTCTAAAATTGCCGCTTGTTCTTCTAAAGCTTTTGCTTGTTTTTCGAGTTCTTTTTCTTGCTCTTCACGTTCTTTTTTCTCATTTGTCGCATTTTTTTGTTCTGGATGACCTAGAATTTCAGCCGCAATATCAGCAGGCGTTCCCACTAAAGCAATAATCTCTGCATCCGACTTCTCAGCTCGCTTTGCAAACGCAAAGTGCTCCTCATAATCCTCCAAAATTTCTCTGCGCTCATCTTCTGCGAGCCCACTTAACAACTGATCCAATTCATTCAAAAAACTATACTTTGTCATATCATATACCTCCTAATTTTTTAATCCTATTATTTTGTTAACCCCATTTGAAAATTCTTCCCACTGACTTTTCATTTCTTCTAAGTATGCTTTACCCTTGTCTGTTAATCGATAATATTTCCGCGATGGTCCTTCATTTGATTCGACTAAGTAAGTCGTAAAATATTCTTCTTTCGTCAACCTCCTCAACAAAGTATAAATGCTTCCTTCAGAAATACCAATATGCTGTGATATTTTTTCTGTTAATTCGTACCCATAGCACTCTTTTTCACTGACAATGGCCAATACACATAATTCCAATGCACCTTTTTTGAATTGTACATTCATCCGATTCACCTCCTAATAGTCATTCATCACAAGTACCTTCTATTAATTAGTAGTGATTAATGCTATTATAGCACATACTAATGATTAATGCAAGGTAGTAATTGATTTTTTTTCAACTAAGCAACAATTGTTACTTAAATTATACAAAGAATCAATTCGCTATCTGCAAAATTTGCTATATAACTAGAAAAATTGGCACTCGCATATGAGTTGCCAATTTTTCATCAATATTATTTCTTATATCCAAAATCAGGAATATTCATCCAACGTTTCCTTAACACGTGGGCAGCCATTTTCGGCTTACGATCACGAGTAAAAATTCCTTTTTTATTCCCTTGCACCCTAATAATACCTTGACTAGTTTGGAAATCTGCAAAATTCCACACCTGTTCTCCAATAAAATACGGAATTTCATCGAAAACTTCATGATTTGCTTCATAAAACTCTACTTGATATTCCTCAGTAAACATCACGGCATCCACATCGTGCATACCTGCAACGGTATCCGTACCATATTCAGTCATCATGATTGGTTTTCCTGGACAACGTTGCGCCCAACCTTTCAGTTCACGACGCAAATTGATTTTCGCTGTTTCAAAATCACCTGGGTTTGCATACCAACCGTAGTAGCGGTTAAGGGCTATAACATCGACCAGTTCGGCAATTTTATCCACATGTGGTAATGACATCATATGCGTAACCAAAGTAACAGGACGTTGTTGTGGATCTTCTGCTTTCATAAGCTCAATAAGTGGCTCAAAATATTCTACTGCCCCATCTTCTTCAGAAGCAGGCTCATTTGCTACCACCCACATCACAACAGATGGGTGATTTTTATCGCGCTGAACCATCTCTTTAATAACTTCTTGGTGATGATCGAAAATAGTAATTGCCTCATATGTATTCTTTCTTTCACCCGATTTAGCCCCTAGCATATTCATATTTAATGTAACCCCAACAGCAGGCGTTTCATCAAGAACCACAAAGCCTTCACGATCAGCAAGTCTCATCATTTCTTCGGAATAAGGATAGTGTGAAGTTCTAAACGAATTAGCTCCAATCCATTTCATCAGATTGAAATCCATAATGTTGGCCGCTTCATTTAAGCCACGTCCATGGCTACCTGTGTCTTCATGTTTACCAAAACCTTTAAAATAAAATGGTTTATCGTTAATTAAAAATTTGCCATCTTTAACTTCTACCGTCCTAATTCCGAATGGTTGTTCGTAGATATCTTGAGCATTATTAAGGTTGACTTTTAGCGTGTAAAGATAAGCGTTTAATGGTTCCCAGAGATGGGCATTTTTGATTATAATTTGCCCTTTTGCACCCTCCATCTTCGCGATTTCAGCACCTAATTCATCGATGATTGTTACTATTATTTCACCATTTCCAACCGTATCAATGGTATAGTCAATAATGCCGTCAGTTCCTGAAACATCAGGTATGATAGTCACATCGCTTATATATGTTTTAGGTGTTGTGTAGATTTTGACCGGACGATGAAGACCGGCATAGTTGAAGAAATCGAAGTATGGAATATTAGTTTTTTTTCCGTCATCATCGGTGTATAATCCCATTGGGAGGGTTGAATGGTCAACAATGTTGTTCACAGCAACGGTCACACGATTAACTCCTGATGCGATATGATCATTGATTTCAACCTCAAATGGTGTGAATCCACCTTTATGTTCGGTTATCAAGACACCATTAATATAAACTTTTGCGATATGGGTTGCCGAGCCAAATCTTAAAACAAGACGCTCGTTCAACATATAATTAGGCACGGAAAATTCTCGTTCATACCAAACCCATCCGACGTGATTGCGTAGTTCTCTTGTTACGACCAGGTCGTTGTAAGAAGCAGGGACAGCCATTGCCATCGGATTATTTAGTTTATTATCTTGCCAGTTTTCAGCGAATCCATCTCCTGAATCAACTTTGAAATTCCAGATACCATTTAGGTCGACTTGACCACGGGTTTCTGTAGTAATTGGGTATAACATAATTTAATCTCCTTCTTTATAACGCCTGTAATTTTTCATCAATAGTAGCCATAACCTCTTTTGAACAAAGGTCTGGTTTGAATTGTGCTAACATCGGGATGGCGATTCCTTTTATCATTTCACCTTGTCCACCAGCGCTAATTGCTTGTTCAATCATTTCGATCAGTTGTGGGGACGCATTTGCTAATACCTCGCGAGCTTCCTTATTTTCCATTAACTGACCAATCGTTGTATTAATATTTAACATACTAGAAAGCCTCCTTTCCAAAACTGCCTAAATATGTAAAACTCGGCTTTGGTTTTCTTGTTTGCGTCGTTCTATCGACTTCGATAAGCCCGAATCGTGGGCGATATCCTAGTTGCCACTCGAAATTATCTAAAAGAGACCAGTGCATATAACCTGTAACAAGAATGCCCGCTTCTACACAACGATGCACACCTGCCAAGGCTTCCTCAATAAACGCCACACGCATCTCATCGTTAGTCGTCGCGATACCATTTTCCGTCACAACAATTTCCTTATCCCAATCTTTAGCAACAGCAGCAATCACATTCCCTAGTGCTTGAGGATAATATTCATTACCCATGTCTGTTAGTTTAGCATCTTTTTTTGGTTCAACCACACCATTCGGCCCACAGATTTTTCGGGTATAGTTTTGGGCACCAAAGAAATCATCTTCAGTGATGGTTGATAAATATTGGCCAAAGTCTTCATACCAGAGTTTTTCAGCTAAAGCTTCTCCACCAGGTAAAATTTGGTAGTCATAAAGTGATAAAGTAATTCCTACTTTAATATTTGGGTTGATAGCTTTGATTACTTCACGTGCTGCAATGTGACATTTTTTGATTATTTCATTACCAGCCTCTGTGCGTGGAGCGAGGAATGTGTGGACCTCTCTTGGGTCAATACCGAATGCCTGCCCTGCTGCAATGGCGTTGGCTTCTCGCGTCTTCATTGCATCCATATTGAGACCTACTTGCACATCACCCTCTTTAATATCTGCTTCTTTCGTGTTCTCAGATGCTTTTTTAGCCTGTTTCATGAATTTTTCCATAATTCTTGCAATTTGAATGCCCATATTAGCTTCATTCAAAGTGCAGATGTATGGAATTAAGTCACCTAATTCTGTGACAATTCGCGCTGTGTAGGCTTTGAAATAATTGACTGTTGTCTCTGCTTCCCAACCACCCTCACTAATTAGCCAGTGTGGCGAAGCGAAGTGATGAAGTGTAACAAGTGGTGTGATGTTATGGTTATGACAGCATTCTAAAAGTTGTCGATAATGATTGATTTCTTTTTCATCGAACGTGTCCTTGGTTGGTTGAATTCGAGCCCATTCGATGGAGAATCGGTATGCTGTTAGGCCTGCTTCTGCCATAAGTTTGATGTCTTCTTCGTAGCGATTGTATTGATCGACTGCATCTAATGATGGTTCTTTGAAAACTGAATGTGGAAGATGCTCCATTGTCCAAAAGTCACTTTGTTTGTTATTGCCTTCTACTTGATGACCTGCCGTTGAAGCACCGATCATGAATGATTTGTTGAACTTCATATGATTTTTCTCTCCTTTTTTTGCTTAGTTTACAATACAAGATATTTTCATCCACAAATGGCTTTTTTCGCGATTTGTGGATGATCTTAAGCCTAGATTACCTATTTAAACAGGGATTTTCATCCACAAATGGCCTTTTTAGCGTTTTGTGGATGATTTTAAGCTCAAATCACCTATTTGAACAGGGATTTTCATCCACAAATGGCCTTTTTTGCGATTTGTGGATGATTTCAAGCTTAGATTACCTATTTGAACAGGGATTTTCATCCACAAATGGCTTTTTTCGCGATTTGTGGATGATTTCCCCTAGTCTCGCAATGGCTTTACCTACACAAAAATTTTATATGTATAAATTCCCGCTTCTACTAAATACTCTTCTCCATTTGGTAAAATAATCTCTGCCGATACTGGTGTTGTGAATTCAAAGTAGACATGTCCATTTTCGTATTTCCATGCTGATTCAATTAATCCCGCGCATGACTGATAAGACCCTTTTACCCAACCTAGTCGCTTGTCTGGTTGTGGTACTAATTTTACTTTTTTATAACCTGGTTCTAAGCTATTGATTCCTAAGATGTTACGATAATAGAACTCGCCGACACTTCCGAATGCGTAGTGGTTAAATGAGACCATGTTGTCGTCGCTTAATTGTTCTTCGTTGACGGTACCGTCCGGTTTAATCGCATCCCAACGCTCCCAGGTTGTGGTAGCGCCTCTTTTAATTTGGTACATCCAACCTGGGCATTCAACGCTGAGCAAAATGTCATAGGCTAGCTTTGTTTCACCTGCTTCTACTAAGAGTGGTAAGATGAATTGGGTTGCAAAAAAACCTGTTTCTAAACCATTTGTTTCAACATTTTTAACAAAGTTTACCATGACTTTGTCTCTAAGGTCGCCTTTTTTAAGAACATGTTGCAACGCCATAATATAAGTACTTTGGTAATCATCTGCAACAATTCCATCATCCGTAATGAACATATCAAGATAAGCTTTCCTTGTTTTTTCAAGCTGCTCGGTATAGCGTATCTCGTCATCGGTCTTCCCAAGCCTGCGGGCAATGTCACTGATGATTTCCAAGTCATTCACAATAAATGAATTGGAGATCGGATTGTTATTCATGCAGTGCCATGCGACATCTTTATCCTTCCCCGGAGCTAACCAATCACCGAGCGAAGGACCGAGCCAAAGGTTAGTATCACCCATTTTGCGAATCTCCGCTTCGACAAATAGTTTCATACTATCATACTGGTTTAACATAGCTTCTTCATTGCCATATTGCTCATACAGCATCCGCGGAATAATCGTAACAGCATTCCCCCAGCCTAGCATACTCAAAAAACCAAAACCAGCTGGTCCTGTCGCAGGAACGGTACTGCCGATATAGCCCTCCGTATTGTCAAGTTGCCCCAACTCCATGTCTTTAAGGAAGTTTTCCCAGAAAGCATTCGTATCGAAATTGTACGCACCGGTAAGGGCGAAAACATGTCCATCCCCCGTGTAACCCATGCGCTCATCTCGTTGTGGGCAGTCTGTCGGAACTTCGACATAATTGGACTTCTGTCCCCATACCTGATTCTGATAAAGCTTATTGACAAAAGCATGTCCACATCTGAACTCTCCTGTTCTTTTAATGTCGGTATAAATAGCATAGGCTTTAATAAGACCTTTTCTATATTCAACCCCACTTAACTCGGCATACCTAAAACCCATATAAGTAAACCTTGGACGGAATATTTCCTTTTTATTTTCAGAAGCTTGATACACCAAGGTCGCTTTTGCTTTGCGTAAGTTAGTTGTATAAAGACTACCGTCTGGATTTAGAATTTCACCATGACGAATGGTAATTTTCTCATCACGCAAATATTGGGGGTTAATTTCAATAATTCCCGCAAAATTCTGACCGAAATCCAAAATGGTTTTCCCATCATGCTTGGTCACTGTTTGAATCCCGACCTCTTCTTGAACTTTGACTTCCATTGTCGTTGGAGCAATGTCCATTGGCAAACTTTCCTCATATGCAACAGCATGCCCAATCACGCTTAATTCAGCGCCTGCATTATAAATTTCACCGTCATAAAATCCAGCATATTCATAAGGAGATGCTAATTCTTCAACCTTTTCATCAGACACGACCTGTTTTTTCGAACCATCGGTAAATTCTAACTCTAAAACCCATGAAACACCGGGCTTATTTCCGTAGAGTTGCACTTTATTATCAAACAAGAAACGCCCACAATACCAACCTTGCCCGAGATAGACGGTTAACTCATTTTCATCAGGTTGTAAATCAGTCATCAAATCGTATTCTTGATACAACAAGCGCCGTGGATAGTAGGTATACCCAGGTGCAAAAAGTTGCTCCCCCAGCTTATTTCCATTAAGCTCAACCTCGTAGATTCCTTGCGCCGTCATCGTCAACTTGGCGCTTGCCACATCCTTAGCCAAAAGCTTCTGCCTAAAAATAATGACCTTTCCCTCAACGAACTCACTTGGTGATGTTATAAAATGATTTTTTAATTCTTCCATAAGTCGCACCTTCTAAACCTTAAAAATTTCACCTGTGGTAAGACCACTCTCATTAAAACTATCCACCCGTATGTAGTAGGTCGTACCAGCAGTCAGCATACTAAGACGTAGCGCTGAGGCCGTCACTTGCCAACTCGAATACAATTTATCAGGCGCCACACCGTAGCGCACATTATAGCCATCTGCCCCAGCCACCGGTTCCCAACTCAAATTAGCTGTCATACCGTCTTCCACACGCTCTGCCTGCACAGCTCCCACCGCATTTGGCAAATCACCAACCCCAGTTCCAAACACACGCAAGCCACTTACCGCTGGCATTCCTCCAAGTGGCATCACAATTTTTCTAACACGCACATAGCGCATATTTTTCTCTTCTTCAAGCACAACCAATTCATGAGCTAGCCCATCTTTTGTCTCTTTCAAAATAGTCCACGCTTCGCCATCAACAGACGCTTCCAATACATAGGCAATCTTTTGTGACTCAGTTATAATATGACGCATAGAAATATTAGTCCTTACCATATCCTCATCAGTAATATGTGGCGCACTCAGCTCGCAATCAGCAAAATTCAGTTGAATCACTGACACCTTTTTCGCACAACCTAAGTCAATTTGCAAATATTCATCTGTACTACGAGACGCAGCTGCCCACCAAGTTCTAACATTTTCATCCACAGCATGCTTCGCTTCATAGCCCACAACTTCTGAGGAGACTTCCGTCTCACAATTGTAAGCCAAATGCATAAAAGCAGGTTTAATCGCGTCAATATCTACAACTTGCGCTTCAGGTAAATAAAAAGGATAATCTGCAAAGTGTTGATTACAATGCATCACACCATCAGCATCAATGGCACATGGGAATAACCCCACACGACGCTCAAAATTCTCATTCACGCTGATACGCATGGTTGAGGCATGCCACATGTTCCCGTATTTATCAATAAAAGTACTGCCGTGACCAGCCCCTGTAATAAAACCACCAGGCTTGCTCGAAAACGGGTTATGTGTTTGATAAGTAAATGGTCCCATCGGTGAATCTCCGATATAAACACCATCTGAATAAACATTGTACTGTGTTCCAGGACCTGCATATTGGAAGTAGTATTTTCCATCATGCTTGTTCATAAAGGCGCCTTCAATAAATGGTTTTGTCCCCACATACTGGCGAATCATTGCCTCCATTTCATCTTTAGGTGGGGCTAGCACATTATTCTCCCCACTTCGTTCCCACCCATTCACCGCTTCATTCTCACCTAAAATCACAATTTTCTCGCCAATAGGTGTTAACTTTTCGCAATCAAGCTCGATACCATAAAGGGGTTCTGTACTCGAACACCCCCAGTAGAAATACACCCGCCCGTCCTCATCTTGGAATGTATGCGGATCCCAATATTCAAGCTCCGAACTCACAGCTTCAAAAGCCTCATTAATTGGGTCAACACTTCTAAAAAAGGTACATGGTGAACCTGCCTTAGAAGCTGAAAAGATAACTGCTCCAGCAACAACCGCCACGTCAGGGGCATAGTCATAAATCGGCAATTCCGGTGTCGCCTTATACTGCCAATCATATAAATCCTCCGAATACCAGAAGCCACCTGACATTGAAACAAACATCAAATAATGGTCCCTGAATAAAATAACCGTTGGATCCGCTCCTTCGCGATAAATCGGCTTTGAATGCATCTGTTTATCAATTCCCATCGATTTAACCACCTGATATCGATAATCCAAATTAATCGGGTTACAAATTATTTTCTTCATCATTTACACCTCAACTCACACAAAATATTAAATTCGTTTATGGCAATATTGTTAACACTGTTAATCATAGCACATTTTTTAATGAAACCGATAGGACGATTTCATTAAAAATGGGATTATTCGCTCACTTTTTAAATTTCTCCAAGTGCCTCTTGTGCAATTTGTTCTTCTTTACGTCTTTTTAGCTCTGTTTGAATCTCGACCATTCTAGCTCGATCAAGTGGATAGAATTTCATCGCTACCAAAGACAATAGCCAGCTAATAATTAAAATGCCAAATCCTAAGAATATTCCCACAATAAACAAGTCTCTTGTTAATGGCGTATCTAGGTCAGGGAGGTATTCTCTAAAGCCGATTGATGCCAATATTAATGCTACAATTGCTTGGTATAGGGTTGCGATGAATTTATCAATAAATTGTTGCGCAGCGACGATTGCTCCAGGAGCAAATTTTCCTGTCCTGTATGTTTCATAATCAATCACGTCTGGAATCATCGGCCCCACACACATATTACTCAATAGTCTACTTACTCCAAATCCAAAGTTTAATACGACAAATGCAATAGTCATAAACCCAATATTGTTAAATCTAATTTGAGTTGGGTCTCCAAATATTAAGAGAATCGGCAATAATATTGCAAAGGAAATAGCAGCATAAAGTGTCCAAGTATAAGCTTTCTTTGACCCAACCTTTCCAACCCATCCCATACCAAAAAATAAAACAATGATATTGGGAATTAACATAATGCCAGACATAGCACCACTAATTCCAAAGTCACCAATAATAATTCCAAAAATAATGACCCCAATAACAGCATGATTTGCCATATTTTGTGCAATGCGGTCAGTCACAAGAGAAATTAAGACTAGTTGAAAAGGTTTGTTATCTTTGAGTGTAGCAAACATATCCTTCAGCTTTATCGGATTTTTAGCATTATCTCCAAAATTTTCAGCAACATCTAATTTCCAAATTGCAATTAATGCACCAATGGTCATAACAGCACCTAATATTGTAAATGCAATAAGAATTTCGTGAAATAATGCAACATTATTAAATCCACCATGCCTTGGAGCAACATTTGCCACATACATTCCAAAAAATGCGCCAGTAATTGTCGTATAAATCATACTTAATCCAGCTAGCATTGGTCTTTTCTTCGGATCTTTTGTGAGAATAGGTTCACCGATGACCAACGCCATACCAAGCGTGGAATATCCCATCATATAGATGATATAGATGACTGCAAAATAAACGATTCTAAAACTTTCAGGAATGTAGTGTGTTGTAAAAAAAATTAAGAAAGCACTAGCAACCATAACGAGCCATGACCCAATGGCGAATGGTCTGATTTTTCCAAATTTACCTTGTGTTTTATCAATCCACAATCCCATTAGAGGATCTGTTATGCCATCAAATATCCTTGTGCCCGTGATTAAGGTTCCAACTAACACAACGCCCATTCCAGCAATTCCCGTTGCATAAAACGATAATAAAAACATTAACATCATAAACAAAATCCGCCCTGATCCACCCATTGGATAAACAATCATTTTCCAGAGTGGAGTAGTTTCACCAGTTGCTTTTTTTACATTTAACACTTTGCTATTTTCCATGCTCATGCACGCTCCTTGTTTTCAAATACTCAAAATCCTCATTTATAATTTCGTTTTAACATCAAGAAATGAAACCTTTTTCACGCTAATTATTATAGCACGGATTTCGCATAACCGTTAGAATGATTTCATTCAAAATAGAAAAATTCGCTCGTAATTGCATAAATTATCCGATTTTACAAAGAGATTTTATCCCCCCAAATAACTCCACTTCTCTTCTGCACTACTCGTAACATCAAGCGAACATTCTGGCGTAATCTTTCAATATCAATAATGCCATCTTTAACCCCTTGGATAATTGGTTTCACAAACGTATCATCCGTACTTCCCGGTGTCATCCAGCCATTTCCAGATGCAATTGCACTTGCCACATCCACAGTGTCATAAGAATTCCAATCTGTCATCACAAATCCCTCGAAACCGAACTCTCCGTAGAATATTCCTTGTAATAATTCCTCATCAGTTGCTGTAAAACAACCATTCACTGCGTTATAAGCAGTCATTAAAGAGTCTGGTTGGTGAACTGTTAGTGCTACTTCAAATACGCGTAAATAAATTTCACGCAACGCACGCTCAGTCATAATGCTATGATTTCTTTTCCTTGATGATTCACAGTTATTTGCTACCACATGCTTAATACAACTTGATACGCCATGTTCTTCCATTCCTTTGCTCTGATGACCTGCTATCACACCTGCCAAATAAGGGTCTTCACTAAAATATTCTGGATGACGCCCATTCAATGGATTTCGATGAATGTTCATTCCAGGTGCTAAAATCAAATGAATCCCATTATCTTTTGCCTCATCAGCAATCACACGCCCAACAGAATAAGACAATTCCACATTCCAAGTCGCACAAAGCGTATTACTAGCTGGCATCCCTATATTCGGGCGCTTTACATTCACGCCACTATTCCCATCTGCTACGACGAATTCTGGAATATCAAACCTCTCCAAACTCGCCACACGCCCAGCCTCACCTAACTGATCCATCCCCCATCCGTGACTGGCACACACAGAAAGCCTAGCTAATTCCGCTACACTCAACTCATCTACAAAATCTTTTTCTGGTCGCAACCCCTCCATATAGGTACGCCTATTTCCAACAGGTGCAAGAGCTGTAGCATCTTCTTTAATTCCTGAATGAAGCCCTTTTGGGAAATCAGGATTTTTCTTAGATAAAACTGATATTTCAACTGGTAATTTCATCAAATTCTCCACTTGGCGAATCACTTTTGTATTCTGTAGTTCAAAATTCCCAATTGGCACGATTTCTTGCGTTGAAGTTCCGAGAAAAAATTCGTAAATTCCCGCTTCCATTATCCAACTCGCCGTTTCCTCATCAAAGGATTTCAGTTGAGATTCTTCAATTTGAATAGTAAGTATCTCTTGCTCGCTCGGTTCCAACAACTTTGTTTTCGCAAAGCCTACTAGTCGTAGGAGCGGCTGTTCTAATTTCACTTCTGGAATTTTAGCATATATTTGAACGACCTCTTTACCAGAGGTAGCTCCTGTATTAGAAACTTCTATTTGAGCTTTACCATTTTCGTAGTGACCCGCCATTTTAAAATCAGAATAGGAAAGTCCGAAACCGAAAGGATAGGCAACCTCTTTTTCAAAGGTTGAAAAATAACGATATCCAACGTAAATATCTTCTTCGTAATAGGTATCAATATATTCAGTGGCATCTGCGCCTAAAGGTTTTTGGGGGTCGTCTGGTTGAAAAAAGTTGGCACTAGCAGGGATATCCATGTAGTCTAATGACCATGTATCAGGTAGTTTCCCAGATGGATTAATACGCCCGTATAAGATTTCGACTATTGCTTGGGCTCCTAGCATTCCTGGAAAACCACACCATAGGACGGCTGATATTTTATCGTTAGTTGCCCAACGGACATCAATAGGGTAGCCTGAATTTAGGATTACAACCACTTTTTTGTAGGTATTGCAGTATTCGTTCAGTAATTTTTCTTCTTCATCAGATAGGTAAAATTCTCCTTTGACAGCACAATTGTCAAGATTCTCTCCGGTTGCACGGCTAATAATGAAAATGCCTATTTCTGCCTCGTCAGTTATTTCAAATTTGCTGTTTTCCTTGATGGCACACTTCAAATTCGCCACATGACGCGGATTGATTCTACCGGCACCGACTGCTGTAATTCTGAAATAATTTTCTCGACTGATGGTTATTTTAGCATCTGCTTTTAACGGAAGGGTATTTTCCAAATTTTTAAGGAGAACAATTCCCTCGCGTGCTACTTCCAACGCAATCGCATCGTTTTCTAAATAGGTCGCATCAGGCATTTTCTTTGGTAATGTTTTAATAGTGATGATTTGTGGCTTCATGGTCGTACCATCAACTGCTTTAAAATCTTCTATTAATAATTCGTAAATTGTGTCGTATTCGGTTAGTATGTCTCGTACGGGAATACCAAGCAATTGAATATTTCCATAAGCTGTTAATCGCATTAGTGTTCCTTTTGGTAGTTCTATTCCTTTGTAGCTCACCTTGCCATAAACTGCTTCATCCATTGGCTTTGTGAATGAAGCAGTAAAGCAACCAGAAAATTGACGAGCTAAAATATAAATGGGCCCATCCACATCGTCAATGTCATAAGTATGACCATCTGATTGGCTAATTTGTGGACACTCTTCTTTTTTGCTTTCCTTATACATTATCTCATTCCCGTTGGCAATTTCTAATATTGCATGAAATAAAGGACGATTAGCTTCTGGAATAAGTTCTAAAACACGTTTTAATGACATTTTTTTCAGAAAATCGAAACCAGGCTCCTTCTCGATATCAGGTGCATTTTTATTCAAGAACTCTCGAACAGCGCTATTTTCTAATAAATCGCAGACGCTTGATTCAATCGTAAACATAGTATCCCTACTTTCTTCAACATTTTCGCAATTGCGTTGTTCTGAAACCTTTTTCATAGGGTTATTATAGCATGGAAATCAAGAAAACGTTAGCAAAATTTCATCGAGAATAGAAAAATTCGCTCACTATTTGTTGAAAATTACTAATTTGTATGATAGTATAATGCTAATCCATTCATTAGGAGGTCTAGCCATGGAACATATTGAGTTTATTCAATCACAAATTGCGCTGTTTTTTGAGATCCCGACTTTGTTATGGGATGGTGATGAGAAGAAGTTAGTGCAATTTGAGCAAGAACATTGTCTATTTCCGAATTTTCAGGAGTTTTTAGAGAGAAGTTTTTTCAAGGCTTTAATCCAGGATGGAGCACCTAATATTTTGTACCATACCAAGGATTCGTTGGAAATAGAATCGGCTATTTTAAATTTGGACAGCACTTGGCTTTTTATTGGACCTTTTGTTAGTGCAGGTTGGAATGATAAACATACCGAGATTCTTTTAGCAGGATTAGGTTTCCCACAGTCGCATTTTGTGTCTTATAAATTATATCGTTGCTCATATCAAATTGTTAATATTGAAGCCTTGCAAAAAATGGTTAATGCAACTTGTGGAACGTTGAACAAGAAAAAAATGTTTTTTCCAATTTATCCGATTACGACTGATTATTCTAGGGAACAGTTAAAAAATCCTGAACAGATTAAACAGGTACCTGTTGATTATTCAATTATCCAGCGTCGCTATCAGGTTGAGAATAAATTTATTGAAATGATTCAGCTTGGTAATACGGAGGAAGCTTTGGCTTATTGGGAGAAGATGAAACAAATGTCTGATGGACTTGCATCAGTTTTAAGAGGGCATACAGGTGTTCTAGTCGGAACAGCAATCATCCGAACGCTCGTTCGACAAGCCGTTAAATCAACAGGGATCCATTTTGCTACTTTGCATGCTATTACGCAAAAATATTCCCAGCGCGTGCAAAATGACAGTAGCCTCAATGCTTACGGAAAGTGGAGTAGGGAGTTTATCATCGACATCTGTCGGGCCGTTCGGGAAAGCTCTGATGGCAATTATACACTTCTTATTCGCCAAGCCATTGGTTATATTAATATCAACCTAGGTGAAGCCATTTCTATTGACGACATTGCTGATGAAGTCGGACTATCTGTTTCACAACTATCTAAGCGTTTTAAAGCGGAAACTGGTGAGAATATTTCTAACTATATGACGAATAAACGCACGGAAAAAGCTTGTCGTTTGCTTAGATTTTCTGATCTTCCTATTCAAGATATTAGCGGTTATGTGGGTTATATTGATAATAACTATTTTGTTAAGGTGTTTAAAAAAAATCATCAAATGACGCCTTCTGAATATCGGAGGAAATATCAGACCATAAGCTAATTCTCATTTTCCTTAAAAATCATCAGCTGCACAACAAAACCACAACATTATATTACCAAAAAACGCCTAGATAAAGCTTGTCGAATGCTAACTTTCATTAGCCTTTCCATTCAAGATATTGGACAGTATGTTGGTTACGAAGATAATAATTACTTTGTCAGAATATTTAAGAAAAATCTTGAGATAACACCGTCTGAATACCGTAAAAAATATCATGAGTAAAATTTATTATATTTTGCAACTTAAAACCGACACTACAATGTCGGTTTTTCTAATAAATCTTTGTTATTCTTCAGGCAAATCATCTTCTGTCATTGCTGCAAATTCAGCATTATTTTTTTAAACATTCGAACTAATAAAAATGAAGCTAAGTAACAGTATATTCCCATTATAAATAATAACATGGCTGGCGACAAAAATGTAAAATGAATAACTACCAATAACATTACACTTCCTATAAAAACGAGTCAAAATTTCCTTTTTGCAAATTTGCACTAGATAATTTGTGCAATTTAAGATATACTAGAACTAAGACATTTTCTGGAGGCAACATAATGGACATAGCTGTTACTTTTGATATGATCAAACAAGCCCAAATCAATTTAAAAGGCATTATTAAAGAGACGGATTTACTTTTTACCGAAAAACTAAGTGAGGAAATCGGGGTTAATCTGTACCTAAAATTGGAAAATTTACAAAAATCAGGTTCTTTTAAAATCAGGGGTGCCTACAATAAAATTTCACACCTAAGTGAAGAGGAAAAAGCTTGTGGCGTAGTAACTTCTAGTGCAGGAAATCATGCACAAGGAGTTGCTATAAGTGCAACAAGTTTAGGAATAAAATCGACCATAATCATGCCTAAAAATGCACCTTTTTCTAAAATTTCAGCCACAAAAAAACACGGAGCACAAGTAATTTTAGAAGGAGCGATTTATGATGAAGCTTATGCACTAGCAACTGCTATCCAAGCGGAAACTGGAGCTACATTTGTCCATCCTTTTAATGATCCCTACGTTATAGCAGGCCAAGGAACCATTGCCCTTGAAATGTTAACAGCCAATCCTGATTTAGACGTCATCATCGTACCAATCGGAGGTGGTGGCATAGCAGCAGGAATCGCTCTTGCTGCCAAAACAATTAAACCAACCATCAAAATCATTGGTGTCCAGTCAGAAAATGCCCCATCCATGTACGAAGCCCTCCAAACCAAAAAAATCGAAACCATCCCCATAACCCGTACCATTGCTGATGGAATTGCTGTTGCACGACCAGGAGACCTAACCTTCCCTATTATTCAAACTTACGTTGATGAAATCCTAACAGTTTCCGAAGCACAACTTTCAGAAGCGTTCCTCCTTTTATTAGAAAACTGCAATTTAGTATGCGAAGGAGCTGGTGTCATCTCTGTCGCTGCCTTAATGAAGCATGCCGCAAAATTTAAAGGCTTACAAGTAGGCGCAGTTCTTTCTGGTGGAAACATCGATATCAATTTAATCGAAAGTATTATCAATCATGCCCTAGTTGCGACCGGAAGAAGAAGCCAGATCAAAACGGTTATAAGTCATCAGCCAGGAGAGTTAACCAGATTATTAGCCTGTATCTCAGATATGGGAGGAAATGTCTTATCTATTTACCAAAACCGCAACCGCAAAGGTATTTCCATGTATCAAATGGGGGTAACCGTGGTGATTGAAACCATTGACGCACTCCATAAGACAGAAGTTCTTGAAAAGTTAATTTGTCATGGCTATGAATATTATGAAAGCACGAAACCTGAATAAGAAAAAGCACGGAACTCTCTTTTATGAGCGTACTGTGCTTTTAAACTAATTTTAATTTATAGTGAAAACTATCAACCATACTGGTTATAATCCATAATCAAAGCATTCATCGCTCGACAGATTTTATAAGCATAAACAATTGGTCCAATTAAGATGAAAGCGCCAAGTACACACCAGATCCAAAAATCTCTTGCACCTATCCGATAATTAATTCTTCGGCGTCGCAGTTCTGCACCAATACGATTGGTAAATAAGTGATGCCAAATTAACGTTGGAATCCCGTAAACGAAAGCGGCGGTAAAAAGAGATATAATAATAACCAAGGCACCGTTCCACGTTCTTTTTCCATCATGATGACTTGCGATTGTGTTGATGTCTTTTGACAATCTACTATGCCAGAAGATGGTATAGATACCGAAAGTTATGAGTGACAAAACGATTACAGCTCCAACGTTATGATTAGAAGCTATTTTCAAATGGGTTAGCGTTTGTTGCTGTTGTACATTTTTTTGAGGTGGTGGCGTCGTCCTAACATTCTGTTGTACAGGTCTTTGACTTTCTCGAAATAATGGATTGGGATTGGTTGCTCGACACCATTCACAAATGATGACTTTACTGCTATTTTCTTCTGCTAAAGGTAGGGGGGCTTTACAACCACGACAATTTAGTTCCATAGTACTCACCTTACTTATTTTTAATTTACAAAGCTATTATAGCATATTTTGTCGATTTCTGCTAGCATTAACCCGCTTTCAAAAACTAAGTTTGACTAATTTGTTTCTCTTTTGACTTTAATTCCGATCTATTCTGAAGTAGATGTGAAGTAGAAAAGAGTAAACAAGCCACCCATATAAATCCGAATGTGATAAACCTATCGCTAGAAAAATCCTCCCCTATCACAAAAACAGCAACAAGAAGCTGAATGGTCGGCCCAATATATTGTAAAAATCCGATTGTTTTAAGCGGAAGTCTACTGACAGCCTTCGAGAAGAAATAAAGCGGAATAATCGTGATAACACCTGCTCCCATAAGTAAGAAAGTATGAAGCGTATTACCTTGTTGAAATGAAGATGATCCATCAACAATCCAAGCGGTGAAGAAGAAACCTGAAACAGGTAACATTAAGCTAGTTTCAATGAAAAGACCGTAAAACGAGTCGATATTGATAATTTTTTTGGCAAGGGCGTAAAAACCCCAAGTAAGTGCAAGTAGAATTGAAATCCAAGGGAAGACGCCATGAGTTATGGTTAAAAACAACACACCAATTGAAGCGATCACAACAGCAACAACTTGGTATTTATTCAATTTTTCTTTTAGCACAACCACACCAATTAAAATACTCAAAATAGGTGTAATATAGTAACCAAGACTAGACTCCAGAACTCGCCCAGAGATAATGGCATACATAAAAATAAACCAATTAACACTTAACAAAGCAGTCGCACCGATAAGTAATGCCAGCTTTTTCTTGTTAGAAGTTAATTCTTTCAACGTTGCTTTTACTAAGCTGAAACGACGTAGGACCACAATAACAACAAGCAAGGTCACAAAAGACCAAAACATTCTGTTAACTAGTATTTCAGGGGCACCAATGGTGTTTAACATTGTCCAGTATAACGGATAAAGCCCCCATAAAATATAAGCGGTACTCGCATAAATAATTCCTTTTTTTTGATCTATCATCATAATTATTCTCACTTTCAGATGTAGCTTTAGGCTGCAACCCAGATTATACCACTTTTAGACAAAAAAAGCCAGTCGAAAATTTTGAGGCTTCCAAGTTGTGCAGACGGCCAACCCCAAAATTGAGGGTTGAAAATTTTTCCAAATATAGGTATAATAGATATCGGTCATTTTCATAATCTACCCATATAAAATGACTCATAAGAGGTGAAATTTAAATGCACATTAGAAAATTGATCAGGAAAATTAGACTTCACAGCCCGATTTCAGTCGGCATGCGAACCTTTAAATCTGGATTAGCCGCTACTATTACCGCTACAATCGGCTTAACCTCGATAATTGGCAATCCTTTCTATGCCCTGATGGGGGCAGTTTTCGGGATGCAAAATACAGTCTCCAATTCCTTAAAATTAGGAATAGGCAGAATTATTGGGACTGCTATTGGTGCATTTATCGGTTTTATTTTCGCTTATTTCGAATTAGTAAATCCCTTTGCAATCGGCTTTGCGGTCGCCCTTGTAATCGTAATTTGCGGTCTGCTAAAAATTCAAAATTCGATTTTAATCACAGTCACCCTTTGCCTTCTTATCATGTTCAACCCCACCCGAGAAGGAGGCTTGTTTCACTATGCCTTTTTCAGAACCCTAGACACCGCCCTTGGTGTTATTATCGGCATTTTAGTCAACCGCTTCATTGCGCCACCCAATCATTTAAAAGCCTTAATTACAGAATTGGAAATTTTATCAGAGCTTACGCAAGATATACTAAAATATCCGCACAAGCTTCCCCAATTAAAAAAGGAGATTACAAATCTCACCGCTATCCACAATAATTATCAAATCGATATAAAATATGACAACCATGAATTTTCCCATGAAAATTTACTCAAGACGGTCGAAGCAAGTAGTGAACTATATTTTCATTTTAAAAGTTGCGACACAATAATTGAGCATGTAAAACATTACCACCTTAATGAGATCAATCAAACGCTTATTTTGCTACAGCAAACCTTAAGCGAATTAAAAGGAGTCAAGTAAATGCTACACATCGCTTTATACCAACCAGAAATCCCGCCAAACACAGGCAATATTGCCCGAACTTGCGTGGCGACAAATGTGGCTCTTCACTTAATCCACCCGCTAGGTTTTGATGTTGATGAGAAAACAGCGCGCCGCGCGGGGATGGATTATTGGGAACATGCCGTAGTTTTTCATTACGATTCAATAGATGAGCTATTTGCAAGCTATCCTGATGCCACTTTCTACTTTATTGAAACAGGAGGAAATAAGGTTCATACTGATGTCGATTTTTCAGATGTTGAAGCGGATATTTTCTTTGTATTTGGACGCGAATCGAGCGGTTTGCCAAAGGATCTGCTAGCTTCAAATATCGATAAAATTTTGACCATTCCCATGTCTGATAAAGTCCGTTCACTTAACCTTTCTAACACAGCTGCCATTATGATTTATGAAGCTTTGCGTCAACAAAATTATGCTGGAATTATAAAAAATAATCATTTCCGTAGACCATGACTCTCCGACAATGATTATTTTTATTTTTCCGTCAGCTCGATACTTTCTTTGAAATTTCGGATACAATAATCCGCTTCATACTCGCTAAGTTGCTTATCATAATACAAATTTCCAAAAACTTTATTAACAACGCCCACTCGCTTTGAAAACAACTTCAAAAATGGATTAAATACACGCACCAAACGCATTTTTCTACCATGAGCTTGTGCAATTAAAGCAACCAACTCACTCGTCTTGACGTACTCAGCATTTTGTGGATGAAAAATGCCGTCCTCAGCATCGTTTATCAAAAGTCGGACAAATTCACAGAGATTATCAATATGAAGCATCGACCTCACATTATCAATATCTGGAAAAATCGGAATGGTTTTCGCTAATTTAACTAATCGCGGATAATTTCCCTTCGACGCTTTCCCATAAACCATTGGCGGCCTAATAATGACAACCTTAAACGTCGTACATTTCAATTTGCTTAAACCATGCTCTGCTTGCAATTTTGAATCCCCATAAAAATTAGTAGGATTTGGCAGCGTATCGTAAGAAATCGCCTGTGTTTCCCCAAGTAGTAAATCAATTCCATAAACAATAATACTACTCATAAAAATAAACTGACTAACCCCGCTCGACTTAGCTGTTGCTGCCACTTCGAGCGCCAAATCAGTATTAACCTGGTAATACAAAGCCTTCGTTTTATCACTTGCTTTTCCGATATCTGAATGCACAATTCCTGCCACATGAAAAACCACATCATAAACAGAGAAGTCCATCTCGCGCCACTGGTCATTCTTGAGGCAAACTTCATCTACACTGATCTTCTCTTCTTTTTCTAACAGCCAATCCCTAACAGACGTCCCAATATAACTGTCCTTGCCTGTTATGAGGACTCTTTTTCCATTTATAGCATTTATAACATCCATAGGTCTTACCCAATCCTTTTAAACTTTTCCTTGGTTACCCTCAACAATTCCATCTGCAGTTGAGACAGATTTAAAAGTTAAAACAATGCATTTTAAATCAAACAAAAATGACATTCGTTCAATATACTCACCATCAAGCTTTGACTTCACATCAATCGGTAATTCATCACGCCCATTTACTTGCGCCCAACCCGTTAACCCAGGTCGCACATCATTTGCCCGATATACATCCCGCAAGCTAATCAAATCATACTGATTATATAAAGCCGGTCTTGGTCCTACAACACTCATATGACCTGCCATTATATTTAATAATTGTGGCAATTCATCCAACGAGGTTTTGCGCAAGAAACTACCTAACTTCGTAATATACGCATTAGGATTTTGCAACAAATGCGTTGGTTGATCTTTTGGTGCATCAGTTCGCATACTTCTAAACTTCAAGATCAAAAATTCAGACTTATCCTTACCAATCCGCCTTTGTTTAAAAAAGATCGGCCCTTTTGAATCAAGCTTAATGAGCACACACAATATCAAAAAGAATGGCGACAACAGAATAAAAGTCATCAAAGCCGATACGAAATCGAAAATGCGTTTCAAATTATTCCGATACATAACATCACTCCTCTTATGATGATTCTGAATTACTTTTAAGCTCCAAGACTTGTGTCAAAAAATCCTTTTTCTTCGTCAAACATTTTTGATTGGCAAAAGCGACCAATTTCCGCGCTAAATCGTCAGAATCTTCTAAAGACTCTACAAAACTAACCACATCATCAATCGGCAAGCTTGCAACCTGACCGACAAAAATCTTCTCAAAAATATTCTGCTTAACTTCCTCACCTGTCAATAACAACTCTTCAAACAACTTTTCCCCTGGTCTAATACCAGTTTCAACAATCTGAATATCTTTTTCGGACAACCCACTCAACGTGATCATCTTTTTTGCTAAATCGTAAATTTTGACAGGCTCACCCATATCAAGAATAAAAACCTCGCCTCCGCGCGAAAGCATCCCCGATTGAATCACTAAGCGACTGGCTTCTGGAATGGTCATAAAATAACGCGTCATTCTACGATCTGTTAAAGTAATTGGCCCACCTTTTGCAATTTGTTCCTGAAACAATGGGATTACACTTCCACGGCTACCTAACACATTTCCAAAGCGCACAGCTGAGAGTTTCGTACCTGCTTCATCCGCTTTTTGACCTTGCTCACTCAATCCTGTCACAATCATTTCAGCTATTCGCTTAGAAGCTCCCATAACATTGGTTGGATTAACAGCTTTATCAGTTGAAACCATTACAAACTTACTCACATTAGCGGCTTTTGAAGCTTCAGCAACATTCTTAGTTCCAAAAATATTATTTTTAACCGCCTCCATCGGGTTGACTTCCATCAAAGGCACATGTTTATGAGCAGCAGCATGATAAACCGTATCAGGTCGATAATCAGACATTAATTTGAATATTTTTTCGCGGTCTTTCACATCTGCAATAATCGGAATGATTTGCGTTCGATGCCCATAGCTTGCTTCTAATTCACGATGGATATGATAAATTGAATTCTCACCTTGCCCTACAAGCAGCAATTTTGACGGTCGAAATCTCACAACCTGACGGCAAATTTCCGAACCGATCGATCCCCCAGCTCCTGTCACCAAAATAACCTTATTTAATAGCTCTGTTTTCAAACCAGCTACATCTAGTTTAACCACTTCTCTTCCAAGTAAATCGGCTACACTAACCTCACGCAGACGGTTGAGCTCAAAACCGTTGATCAAAATGTCTTGCGCATGAGGCATTCGATTGACTGTTACGCCAATAGCATTACAAATTCGGACAATTTCTTCGATACGCCCTGCCGACAAGGAAGGAATCGCTATAATCACATGTTCGATATGGCGATCTCTTACTACAGTCGCAATATCATCAATATTTCCTAAAACACGAATATTATGTAAATATGTTCCCCTTTTATTGACATTATCATCCACAATTCCAATAATTTCAAATTTTGCATCATCCATTTCAAGACTTTTGAAAAAAACATTCGCCGCCTCACCCGCTCCAACTAACAAAGTACGTTTTAAGTGTAAGATAGATTTTTTTTCATGGTTGATCACCTGCGCAAAAAGTGCCCACACAAAGCGTGAAATACAAATTAGCAAGACGGAAAACAAGTAGGATAACGACAAAAATCTCAACCTGATATCAATATCATACAACCACCTGTTTACAACGAGCCAATGAACCAAAAATGATGCAACCATTGCATAACCGATCGCAAGAACCGTTGTTATATCAACATAGCGATTAATTCGAGAGAAAACTTTAAAAAGTACTCCAAATAGAACATAAAGCCCAACCGTAATCAAGTAGGTTGGAAAATAAACAAATATATTTTGATTAACAATCCGCAATAGCCAAATATATGAAACGACAAAACTCATTGCAATTAAGCAAGTATCAGCCATTCCTAAAATGAGTCGCTTCAGATTTCGAGACATATCAAATTCTCCTTGTCCTTTTACTTCTATAACATAATCCACTTATCATTAGTATCTCATTTTTTTCCTCAGCACACTTATATAAAGAGGGATAAGATACCAATAAAATGTGGGTTTGCTATATCATGTCCCAACTGACACATTTACATACAAGTCAGAAGCGGGATGTTTACTAAATTAAATGATCGAAAAAATTAGAATCAGGGTACTACCCTAATCCTAATCTTTTAATTTTTAAATGCATACCAAAGTATGCCTCCCCTCGTTACCACAGAACACTGTTAATCCTTAAGGGCATACTTTACAACTGCGAACAAACTTCCAACTAAGCTGACTGCAACAGACGTAATCCCCATCGCGAATCCGACCTGATAAACAAGTGGGGATGGTGATACAAGTTGGAATATATTAAGGGCAAAAATTCCACCTGTTAAATTATAAACGATATTGTAACCGATCATAGTAAATAAAATTGGGAAAATCGCACCGATCACGCCGATAATTAATCCCTCAATAACAAACGGAAAAGTGATATGACCAATTGATGCACCAACCAGTCGCATGATGCTTAACTCTTCTTGTCTTGAGTAAATAGTAATTTTAATGGTGTTGTGAATTAAGAAAATAGCAAGTAGCATCAAAACGCCAGCAAAGACCATCATCACAATACGTATTGCATTAGTAGTGGTACTAATCGCCTCAGCTGCATCTGCAGGATGCTGTACCGTTTGAAGATAGGGATGAGCAAGTAATTCTACTTGTAAGGTATCAAGCGACTCAATATCTATCGTTTCAATAATCGCAATATCAGCTAACCTATTGCTAGGTCGTTCAAGCAAATCTCTCAACTCAGGGTTATCGCCAGCAATTCCGGCTATCACTTCCTCGCGCTCTGTGTACTTATCAACAAAATTATAAGTACTGACAAGCTCATGGTTTTCTAATAAATCAAGAACCACAGCAATTTGCGCATCAGTAACATCATATTCAAATTCAACCAATAAGGTGACTTGCCTCTCAATATCTTGAGTAAAAGAGTTCGTATTTACCACAAACATAAAAACAACCGCACACAAGCTAAGTGTGATAATCAAGGTCAAAATTGAAGAAAACG
>JGI24703J35330_11748707_pt1 | contig 27424 bp, 27 predicted proteins | sample TergutNt197P1_FD_35330 | JGI IMG/M metagenome (IMG submission 35330)
CGGGAAACGTTCGCCTGCGGCTCACTGTGCGCCTATCGCTCACCACAAGGCATTTTACGGCGTGCCGTTATTTTTGAACTCTTGATTCGCGTTATTACAAATCGTTAATTAAATCCTGCATGGTATAAAGCCCCGGGGCTTTATACCTCACAAACTCTGCCGCCTTTAATGCGCCCACTGCAAAGACTTCTCGCGATTGTGCAATATGTGCAAATTCTATCACTTCGTCGCGGCCGGCAAAAATTACATTATGTTCGCCAACAATGCTTCCGCCGCGCAAAGCGTGCAAGCCTATTTCGTCCCGGGTACGTTTTGCGTGCGAGCCACTGCGGTCGTTTACGAAGCGCATTTTTCCGCCAAGGGTGTCGTTTATTGCGTCGGCAAGCAGAAGAGCCGTTCCGCTTGGGGCATCCAATTTTTGATTGTGGTGCTTTTCAATTATTTCAATATCGAAGCCTGTGTCGTACAAAAGACGCGACGCACGTTGCAACATATTGGACAAAAGATTTATTCCCAGTGACATATTTGCCGAGCGCAAAATCGCAACCTTTGCCGAGGCCGCCAAGACAGCGGCCTCAACATCGGCAGATATTCCCGTTGTGCAAAGCACAAGGGGAACAGACTTTGCAACGCAGTAATCAAGGATAGCCAAGACATCGGCAATTGCCGCTGTGGGCGGCAGAAAATTAATAACGGCATCTGCGGGGATTACGCACTGATTAATGTTTCCGTAAACGGGGTATGGCAGACCACCCGCCGCTTCCAGAATCTCAATGCCCGCAACAACTTCCAGGCCGGGGTTTTCTGCCGCCAACCGGCACACGACTGTCCCCATCCGCCCGAAACAGCCGCAAACTATAATTCTTGTCATCTTTTTTGACATGTCACAAATGGATTCATGAAATTTATTTTTCACACTTTTCGACATGCCTCCGGCACAAATTGATTCATGAAATTTATTTTTCACACTTGTCACCTAATCAGCCCAAACTTTTTCATTTCAGCCTTTAAATTTTCAAGCAAGCCGTCTTCAATCGGCACAAGGGGAAGACGGCATTCGCCCATGTTAAAGCCCATTAAATTAAGCGCGGCCTTAACCGGCGCAGGGCTTGAATCTGAAAACATGAGCCTGATTAGCGGTAAAACATCAAGCTGTAACTTGCGACTGCCCGCCACATCACCTTCGAGAAATTTCATTACCATATCATGAATCGTTTGTGGCGCGATATTTCCCGTTGTGGAAATAACGCCCTTTCCGCCAAGGCTTAGAACAGGCACGATATAGTCATCATTGCCGGCGTAAATGGCAAAACTTTCGCCGCAACGTTCGGCAATTTCCGCAACCTGCCCAAAATCCCCGCTGGCCTCCTTAACCCCAACGATGTTAGGAATTTTGCTGAGTTCTTCCATTGTTTTTGCTGTGATATTTATTACTGTACGGCCGGGGATATTGTACACAATAATCGGGATATCCACCTCAGATGCAATCTTTGCATAATGCGCTGCAATCCCCCGCTGCGACGGTTTATTGTAGTATGGCGCAACAAACATAAGCGCGTCTGCACCCGCTTTAATACAGGCTTTTCCCAGCCGACAACAATCTATGGTGTCGTTTCCGCCCGCGCCCGCCAATACGGGAATCTTACGGCCGGCTTTTTCTCCCGCACTTTTTGCCGTGGCCACTGCCGCAGCCACAACCTCAACATGTTCTGCCAACGAAAGCGTTGAAGCCTCACCTGTTGTTCCGCAAGCCACAATCGCGTCCGCGCCGTTCTCTGCCTGAAAATTTATCAGCTTCTCGTACGATAAAAAATCAAACTCCCCCGTTTTGCTAAACGGTGTGCAAACAGCCGTTCCCAACCCCGTAAATACAGACATAAATACCCTCCATTATTTCTATATACTACATGATACTCTAAATTTTTCCTAAGTGTCAATTAATGCGACCTCCAAAAAACCTTTTTGAGCCCCGAAGCTCCGCAAGAAAATGGCGGCTTTAGGCCATTTTCTGAGGAGCGAGGTATGCGAAAATTAGGGTTTTTAGATGTAGCCCAGAGGTATAATCCCAATAAAAAACCCCCGAAAACACAGTGTTCCCGAGGGCTTCTCCTATTATAATTTTGCCCGCGAAGGGACTTGAACCCCCACTTGGTCACCCAAAACGGATTTTGAATCCGTCGCGTCTGCCATTCCGCCACGCGGGCGAGTTGCGTTGCCAACGTTATCGGTAACGTTGCCGTCGCCGCGAATTATTATACATAGCGGCATGGGGAATGTCAAACGAGCTTACAATCCGCGTTTAAGAATGAGCAACTTTTGCCCGGAAGTAATTTTGCCCGGGTTTTCGATGTCGTTAACGGAGAGTAATTCATCAAGCGGGGTGTTGTAGCGTTTGGCAATTTTCCAAAGGTTGTCGCCGTTTTGGACGATATAAACTGTCATGGATGCTTGGTTTGCAAGGGCTGCGGCGTCCAGTTCGGAAAATTCTATATCGCAGATTATGCGGGTTTCTTCTTGCTCGATAACGCGGGTGTTAAAGGTGAGAAGGAAGCGCACTTCTGTTTCCCGCGGGGAAAGCATATTGAAGGTTACATGGTCGATTGAGATATCAACATCCACACCCATGGAGGGGTTCGCGCCCTTGGCTTCGATTACTTGGCGATAGGGAATGACGGTGCGGAAGCTTGCCAGTGGGGTTGCGTCGCTTTCTGCAACATAGAGGATATCGGTATTGATTGCGCCCTCAACGATGATTTTGTCTTCTATAATTTTCACTTCGTCTATGTGCGCGTGGCCCTTTACGCGGAAAACTTGAAGCATGTCGGGAACAGAGTTTCCGAGGGCAACAACCTCTTTCACGGGTGTCTGGTTGCGATTAAGGCATACAAGACGGGGGTAGCGCACCACGGTTCTTGCGGGGGTAAGCTGTTGGTTGATGATGTATGCATCTTCCAAAATAGGGAAGGTTTCGGTGCTGTAAACCTTCATTTCTACGCCAACAGAGATTTCGATTTCAAGCACGCGGTCTTCGCCGTCGTCGTCGGGGCGCACGGTTACGTGATTGTCTGAAACTTGCAAAACAACATCGGCAAACATGTCGTCACGCGCACCGGTGATATCAATGGGCCCGTTAAAAGGAAGCTCGCTTTCAATGAACTCAATCAACGAGTCGTCGGAATCGCCACGATAAAGCGTGGTTAGCAAAATCTCGCCTGAAAGTGAAACACGCCCGCCCGTTACACGCACTTCTCTGTTTGTAATGCTTGCGGTAACTTGCAAAACCTCGCGGATATTGGGCTTTGCCGAGGGAAGCGTTATCTGGTCTTTCACAACAAAGCGGTCTAAGCGGTTTTCGATGGTGCGATTCAAATTAAGATTTGTTTTAAGCAGTTGGTTCTCGGGAACATCGTTGATATGTACAATCATTTCATGGGCGTCTGAACGCTCGGCGGATATGGAAACATTAACGATTGCGCGATAATTTACCTTGCGGTCGTTAACAACGCGATAATCTATGTTTGCAATTGTGGCCTTTGTGCGTACCCACATATCCTTTGAAACGCCATCAAGATTAACAAAATCATCCAGTGGCCGCGACAGGGAAATGGCATGTACGGATTTATCCGCCGCCTTTGCCACGTAAAGCACCGAAAGATTAAGCCGCCCCACATAATTTACCCTGTCCGCGCCGGCTTCCGTGCGGTCTATTATTACTTGCTCCTCTGTTTGCAAAAGCAGTGCCATGTCGGGGCGCACGTCGGGTACAATCAAGTCACCCTCCAGCATCACCTGTACAGTTTCGCTTCCCACGGATTGGTCTAAAAAAACCTGCTCTCTTACCGGTTCATAATTCATAATATAAAAAACCTCCATTCGCTGTCTCTTGCAGACAATATATGATGGAGGTTTTTCCTTTATTCCTTTTTTTTGCTTTTTTGTTAGCTAATCACATAAGGTTATCTCAACGGCATTTGTTAAAACATCGGTATAACTGAATGATAACTTGCGCGAAGGGTCGGGGCCGTCGCTTAGTTGCACCGTAAAAATACTGGGGTAAACATTTGAGATAACCCCTTTGCTTATTACGGATTTATGGCGACCTTTATTGGTTTCGAGTCTTACCGTGCTGCCGATATTTCTTTGAATATCACTTCTTACATGGAACACATCTGTTCTGTCAAACAAGTGATTCACCTCTTCCAGGATATAATATAGTCGTACAACGAAATATCCACTCCCTTCAAAAAAAACAAAAGCCTTCCAAAAAGGCCGCAAAAACGGCGTTGGCTCATTTCGAGGATGTCTGTTGAATGATTATACACCAAAAGATGGGGTAAAGTCAAATTGTGGAATTGCTGTGCCGGGCACTTGCCTTTAATCGCCGCGATAAGAGAGAAAAGTTATATTTCCGTTGTCTTCGATTGCGTAGGTGGTAAGCGGCAAAATTTGGTCAAAGAAGGTAATGGGAACATAAATGCGCCCGTTGATATTTTCCGGGGCTGATTCAAGCGAGCGGCGTTGCGTCCCGAAAACGAGATAGTCATTTTCGCCTTCACGCAGGAAAATAAGCGGCATCCCGTTGCTGAAAATTTCCAAATTAATCCGTTCATACGCCTGTTCCCAGTGAAGCTCAAAACCAAGAAGGTCGCGCACAACATAGGCTACAGGTATCATTTTGAGGCCATAGGGGCCGTCTGTGCGGTATTGCTCGGGGCCTACAATGGCGGTGCTTATATTGTTTCGGTTGATTACAATGGTGTCGATATCGCCAACGCGGGTTGATAAGCGGAAGCCGTCAAAAAGAATCACAAGGCTGTCGTAGGTAAGATAAAATGCCTGCGACGCAACCGGTGTACCCAAAGCGGCGTAGTAATGCGCCGGGTTTCCGCGAATTTTTTCTGCAAGAAAACGTTCCGCAAGTGGTGTTATATTGCCCTCCATAGCTTCGTTCATGGAAAGAATTTGCCCGCTGTACACGCAGAAATTAACACTGCGCACAAGCGTATGCGAAAGCGTTGTAAAAACATCGGCATAAATAACAACGGAAGCAAGCCTTGCGGTACGATAATACTCGAAGCGGAAGGAGATGGCGCGTGCGCGAAGTCGCCCTGCTTCGTTTATAAGTGATGCAACAACGTCATCCGCAGAGGATTGAATGACAGATGCGGCAACAAATGACTCGTTAATTACAGGAATAACGCCGCGAATATCCAAGCCTTCCTGCCGGCGCGTTAGGGGCCGCTGCGTAAGCATGTAAGATTGCCAAAGCGGGTTGCTGTCGGGGATAACCGTGTCCGGGCCGGCAACGAAGTGATTAAGCTCGTTTTCCTCCCAAGAAGACAAATGCGGGTTATTTGCCAAAGTAATCATGGGGGTGCAAAGCGCGAACACCAAAAGAAGCGCGAGCGCGCCGCGTTTCATGTAATTTATTTTAAGGAAATTTTTGTTAAAGCTTTTGTTAAAGCAATTTATGTTAAAGCAGTTTATGTTAAAGCAGTTTATGTTAAAAATCCCCGCTTTTTTTTCTTGCGACACAGCAAACACCTCCCCTTGAAGTTTTCTATAGCTATTTAACCACTTATATCAGCCGAAAGCAATTACAAACCCATTACATTTACACGGCATTATGATATAGTATATTCGCGTCACGCAAAAATGCAAACAGAAGGGAAAAATACAAAAATGAACATTGAATTGTTAAAAGGAAACGCCCATTCAAAAAAATTCCCTGCCGGGCAAATCATAATCGGCGAGGGCGACGACATGGGCAATGAAATGTATGTAATCCTTGAAGGGCAAGTTGCTGTGTTTAAAAATTTTAAAATGCCGGGCGAAACAAGGCTTGCCGATTTGGGCCCTGGTAATTTTCTTGGGGAAATGGGCTTGTTTTTGAATAAAAAACGCACAGCCACAGTTATCGCAAAAGTGGATGTTGTAGCCCTTGCAATAGGGCGCGATGCCGCTTTTAATTTTTTTGAAACCCAGCCACAGCTCACTTATTCCGTAATAAAAACATTATGCCAAAGGCTTGACAACGCAAACAAATCTCTCAGCAGAGGGGACGTGCCCAGCGGCTTGGCAGAAGGAACTCCGTCAGAGTTGCTGTTTGAACCGCCTGCGCCTGTTGCTAAGGCAACACCGCCCGCGCCTGTTGCTAAGGCAACGCCGCCCGCACCCGCTGCATCCACTGCGCCCGCCGCTTCCGCCGCCGCACCAATGATGTTTTCCGACAATCCAACGCCGGAGCAAATGGCCGCTTATATGGAGGCGCAATCGGGGGCTACCGCCGCACCCGCCGCGCCGTCTTCTTTGCCCGGGGGAATCTTCCCCGAGGGGCATAAAATTTACGATTTACCAATAAATCCCGCGCCAAGCGAGCTTGTTTACAAAAAAACATTTAAGTGTCCGATTTGTGAAAAGTCCTTCCCGTCGTACTCTGTGCGCAACACACGCCTGAAACTGATTGAGCGCAAGAGGGATTTCCGCAGTATTTATCAGGACATAGACACAACGCATTATGAAATTATCACATGCCCCGAATGTTATTTCAGCAATTTTGACAGTGCATATGCCCAGCCGGTTATTTCGCGCTTTAAAGAAAACATTCCGCAAATTACCGCATTCAAGAATCAGCTGAAGGTAAACCTTGATGAAACCCGCGAAATTAACGCAGTTTTTGCGGGGTATTATCTCGCGCTGAAGGGCGCACCGCTGTTTTATAAATCATATGAAATGTTTGCCGCAAAAATTTGGCTGCGCCTTATGTGGCTGTATCATGATGTAGGCGACGAGGCCATGGAAGAAATGACATGCAAAGAAGCGCATTCTGCCTACCTTGCGGCGTTTGAAAAAACCGATGCTTCGCCCGAAGCAATTCAGCAACTGTGCGTACTCATGGGCGAATTAAGCATTCTTGTAAACGACCTGCCAAGTGCGAAACTTTTCTTCGTAAAGGCCCGCACCAACCGCAACGGCAGTAAAGTACTCCTAACCCAAGCCGAAGACGGCATCGAAAGAATTCGCAAGATTGAAGCAAGCCAAGCCGCGCAGTCATAATCTTTTAAAACCTTGGGCTCCGCCCAAACCCGGAAACTTTTGAAAAAGTTTGCAGGGTGCGGGACGGAGTCCCGCGGTTTTAGGGCAAACCGGGGGAGGAAGATATGTCAAAAAAAGCATATCATATATGGGTGATTATTCTTTCGGCAATTGCGATTTTGACGGTTGGGCTTACAGCGTTTTTAATTTTTTCTGCTGACGAAAACCCCGAAATCGCGCCTGTTTTGGCGGTTGTTCCGGGTGAAAACGGGGAAGACGCTGCTGACGGGTATCAAGGTAAAACACTTTATACCACGGGGGAAATTCCCGGTGAGGTTGAAGAAAACCCAGAACCGTTTAACACGCCCGGGGAAATCATTGATGATGCTCCCCGGGCAAGGCTTGCTTTTGTTGGGGATGTTATGTGTCATGGGGCGCAGCTTGACGCGGCGCGAATTTCGCCGGGCGTTTATGATTTTCATTACGCCTTTCGATATATCGCGCCTTACATACGCGCCGCAGACTTTGCTGTTGCCAACCTTGAAACCACGCTTGTACACAGCGGGTTTGCGGGTTGGCCGCTTTTTCAATCGCCCCGTGCATTGGCAGAAGCCTTGCTTTATGCGGGTTTTGACCATGTAACCACGGGAAACAATCACAGTTTTGACGCAGGGGTGGCGGGTGTACGCTCTACAATTGAAATTCTAAACGACGTGGGGCTTGGGTTTACAGGCACTTTTTTAACGCCCGAGTGCCGCGAAGAAATCACAATTGTTGAGGTCAACGGCTTCACCTTCGCGCTGTTAAACTTTACGATGCACACCAATGCGATTTGTCTGGGGCATTACAATTTTATGGTAAAAATTGTCTATCACGACCTTGTAGAGCAATCGCGGATTGATTACGAAATGATTCGTGCTTCCATGGCACGCGCAAGGGCATTAGAGCCTGATTTTATCGTGGTTTTGCCGCATATCGGCATAGAATATTATGGCACAATGAACCGCGCAGGCGGCGGGCATCAGTGGGATACCTTTGACCGCAACGATACCCGCTGGGTCAACTGGATGCGCACTATGCATCTTTTTGTGGAGGAGGGCGCAGACATTGTGATGAACCATCACCCTCACACCTTGCTTCCTGCGGAGTTTGTTTATGTTACGAACGAAGACGGCACAACACGCCGCGCATTTCTTGCATATTCCATGGCAAACTTTGTCTCTGCCCAGCGCAGAGAACCACGCGAAACAAGCGCGGTCTTCTATGTAGACGTTCGCCGCGATTTTTATGGTTATGCCTATATTTATGCCGCTTCCCACGTTCCTGTTTGGGTGCGCGAATACGACCCGACACGCGACCCGCTGCGCTGTTTCACAGTTCTTCCCGTGGCCGAAACTTTGCATCGCGTTCAAAATGCCCCGTACTACGAAATCACCGACCTTCGCCCGCAAGATATTGAACGCTTACATTATGTACTGCGCGACGTAACACATATGCTTTCCGGAGAACCTATTGATTACCCGGCAAGCGAATACCCCATCACCCGCTACCGCCGGCTGGAACAATTCCCCGGCCTGCCGCTTTGGGGGACACTGCCATGGAGATAAATAAGGAACATTTCCTAAACTTTGCACTCGCTGACGAACGCATTCGTGCCGCTTATCTGCACGGCTCGCGGGCAAACCCTGCCGCCGTTGTTGACGAGCTATCCGATTGGGATATCACTTTTGTTGTAACCGAAACTGCCTCTTTCATCCAAAATAAGGAATGGCTGAACGCCTTTGGCGAATGTGCTTTTGTTTTCGAGGGGCTTAAAAACGAAAGTGATTTCTTTGAAAAAAAACTCTACGATTTTTCACAAATGTATGTTTTCTGCCTGTTGCTGAAAGATATACCGAGTACCGCAACATCTTATGAGGAACGCCGGTATAACAGCCGCATAGATTTGCTTCTCGAAACCAAGGAAATTGCAATGAAAAGCAAATTCACCGCCGGCAAGCACATTCAAGTTTTGTTTGACAAAGATGACTGTTTGCCGAATTTGCCGCAAAGCCGGGCGAATGACGTCATTGGCGGAATAATACAGCCCACCGAAGAAAGATATTCTGCATGTTGCGCCGGTTTTTGGTGGTTTTTGAACGATGTCGCAAAAGCAATAGCCCGCGACCAGTTGCCCCACGCACACGAATTATTTAATTCGTTCACCCGCCCCACCTTGAACCAAATGCTGGATTGGTACATGATTGGCGGCGAGATACCAACCACTTCCGATGCTCGAAGATTCAAGGCACATCTTCCCCCCGACCTTTACAATATGTACACAGAAACATATCCTTCCAACCACTGCTTTTGGGATGCAATATTTACTGCCTGCCGGCTTTTCAGCATAACTGCCTGCGCAGTGGGCAGCCGTTTGGGCTTTGATTATAATAAATCCGACGAAATAAATATGACTGACTTTTTAAAGGCAACCTCCAAAAATAAAGGAAGCGTCAATTATATGGCTTGACGCTTCCTTTATTTTTGTTTCCTGCTTACTTATTTTTCTTATTATTGTTCGTGTTATTGGACGCGCTGTTGTTGCAATCTTCCGCAAATTCGGTTCTGTTGGCGGACTGTTTGTTGCTTGCATCCGTCGCGTTTTGCTTTTTATTGTTGTCCATACCGTTCTACCTCCCTTTACCGTATTTTAGTCACGATAACAGTATGAAACAAAATTGAGATAATTATACATAAAAAATTTTTTTCAATTTCTATTTAAAATTTTCGCACGACAAACGCACGAACAAGACCTTGGGCTTCGCCCTCAAACTTCGCTTTTTGAAAAAAGCGGGGCAAAAACTTTAAAATCCAAAATCGTGCGTACGCACGGCTTTATCTTTTTAAAACAGAAGGGTCGGGATTACTGTCGTAGGCGTGGCGCAGGGCTTCGTGTACGTCTTTAAAAGCGTCGAGAACGATGGGGTCGAAGTGGGAGGGTTCTGTGCGGCCGTCACCTGTTGTAATTATTTCCACGGCCTTTTCGTGGGTGAACCCGCGTTTATACGAGCGTGGGCTGCGAAGCGCGTCATAAATATCGGCAATGGAAACAATGCGTGCCGAGAGGGGAATTTCTTCGCCGGAAAGCTTATTTGGGTAGCCCGAGCCGTCGAAGCGTTCGTGATGGCATTCGGCAATTTCAATTGCCATGGACAGTTGGCTTTGTTCGCCCGGCAGAAATTCTTTCATTTGACGAAGAAAGTCGCCGCCGCCGGATGTGTGGGCTTTCATTTGCTCAAATTCTTCGCTTGTGAGGCCGCCCTGCTTTTTGAGTACGGCATCGGGTACGCTGATTTTTCCTACGTCGTGAAGGGGAGAGTAGGTTACTATAAGGTTTACAGTATCGGGGTTTAATTTTCCGGGGTGGCGTTCGCAAATTTTTTCGGCAACAATGCGCGTCAGGGCTTTTATGCGGGCAAGATGCGAGCCCGTTACTTTGTCGCGGCTTTCGGAAAGAAGCGACATTCCCATAATAATTGCACTGTGGGTTGCGGTAAGCTCTTGGGTACGCTGAACCAACTGGCGCGTGCGTTTTGCCACAATTTTTTCAAGGTCATCGCGATATTCTTTAAGCTCTATGTGGTTGCGAATTTTTATTCGTATAACATTCGGTACATATGGTTTTTTGATATAATCAACTGCGCCAAGGCTCAAGCCTTTTTCCTCGAAATAAACGTCGTTTTCGCCGGTTACGAACAGTGCCAAAATACCGTCGTAATCTCTGTTTTTGCGGATTGCTTCCAACAATTGAAAGCCGTCCATTTCCGGCATTGATAAATCTAGCAAAATTAAATCGGGGATTGCTCCCCTGTCAAGCATCTCCAATGCATCTGTGCCATTTTCAGCCTTTATCACGTCATATGTGTCTTCCAGAATTGCTTCAAGAATTTCTAAGTTTTCTTTCACATCATCTACTGCCATGATTATATGCCGCATTTAAAAGTCCCCCTTCGAGCATTTAAAAATTATAAGGTATGTTTGTGTAGGCGTTTATTAAAAAAGGAAAGTCTCTGTCCCTTACAAATATCCTGTAAAACGGTACGGCAGGGTAAGTAGAACCGGGCTGGTCTGACGCATACTCTTGCAAGTATACCATATCTATACTGCTTATAAAAATCGGGTTTGCCATTGCTTCGTGTTGCATACGTTGCAAAAACGTAAGTAAAATTTCATCAGGCGCGAAAATCATTCTGCTGTCGCGGCTGTAGCCAAGCACTTGTCCGAACTGCATCTCTATCCAAGCAATTCCGTCTTTTGTAACAAGAAATTCTATAAAATTTGAATGAATAACCCGCCCGCGATACTCTTGAAGGTACATAACATGCACCCCGCCGCCGCCAAATTGGTCAAATACAATGTCGCGCCTAAAATCCGGAAAAAACTCATCTATAAATTCGTCGGTTTTTGCAAGGGCATCTTCGCGGGATACCCGCTCTGTTTCTTCATCCTCGGAGAAGTGCAACCACATGTCATTCTCGCTTAAACCATAGTAATTGTCAAAGGTTATGAAGCCGTTAGATATTACCAATCGCCTGTTTCCTTCGCGAAAAATATACTGCCGCTCGTCTTCTGTTTCCTCTTGCAAAACATTCTCGGGGTTTTCAAAAAAAATACTTAATAACCACTGCACATCGTAATAAAACCCCGAGATGTTTAAGTGGCGCATGGGCGCGAAACGCCGCATAGGCGCGAAACGTCGCATGGGTGCGGCATACAAATTTATATTGTTTGCCGACAAAACCGTGTTTATATCCCTAACGCGGTCGTCTGTAAGCGTGTACCGCCTGTTTTCAACAAACAGTAAACCGGCAAGCCCCAAATTTAAAATAATAAAGGCAACCAAGATATAATTTTTTGCGCGTTCCCATTCCATTTTTAACCTCCGCCAACCATAGCGGTTAGGCTTATTTGCGAGTCTTTACTTATCGGAAAACCCAATGTAAACGGATAGTCTCCCTCGATTGCATCTGCCCAAGCAGGTGTGCCAAGATGAAAATTATGCACAATTCGCCTGTAGCGCACTACGCGCCCATGGTCTACCACCACTTCGATTGGGGCAAGAAGCGGGTCGCGGCAGTGGGTCGCGGAATACCACGGCCCTGTGAAAACAAGCGGCAAATTGTTAATTACATAATTAAAACGAAAAACAAATTCACGGCCGCGTAGCTCGTAGCTATGCAGAAAAAATTCATTTATAACATGAGGGTCGGCATCAACAAATGCCAGTGCGACAGAAAAATCTGCCATTAAATTAGCCGACGCCTCGCGCCCTATTGTGCGATAACTTGAGTATTCCAAAACATAGGCTTCGTGATACCTTACCATTGTATTCAAATTAGAAAATGTAATTATATTGTCTACGCCGCTCATGCTTGGAATTATGGTTGCCGGGTTATTAAAAAACGGCTCTATAAGCGGGCGAATATCGGTTAGTGTAAAAAGCCCTTGCGGATTACGAAAGGGATTTTCGGCAACAACAGTGTAGTACGCAAAACCTTCCGGCGGAATTTGCGGGATAAATCCGCCATCGCCCGCCGTAAAATGTTTACCGTTTTGGCTGACAGGTAAAATCTCGATTTCAAAATCTTCTGCGGGGAAACGCCTGGTGCCGGGGAGCAATGCAAACTGCCAAACCCGGTTATTCCTGCCGATAAAAAACACTTGCAACGATGCATCATCTTCGCTTGGCGGCTGTATTGCAACCGAACGAAATTCATGCAGTCCTTCATTAGTAAGCAGGCTCGCATTACGCTGCCCCAAAGCACGGGCAAAGGTTTCTGCGCACATGTCAAATGTATATTCATACAAAAAAACAGGCCGCGCAAGCATATCGGGTACAGCTGCCTGCGCAAAGTTCGGCCTTATAACAGGTGAACCGCCACGTAAAACTGCCGCCAATGCCCGCTCGCCAAACTCCCACTCTTGCGATTCGCCAATGCCGCTGTACATTATTTCAAAAACCCCGTCGCCCGCACCCGTTATAATACGAAAAGGCCGCGCAAACGCTTGCTGGCCGTCCGGCGCAGAGGGCGGGAACCTTGCCTGCAAATACAAGAAAAAATTCCGGTTTGTTATATCAAAAAGCCAAAGCCGCCCAACCTGAAAAACTGCCAACGCCGCCAACGCCAAAATCAAAACCGATTTTGCCGAGGCAAAGATTCGCTCTTTCAGGCTCATTTTTATTTCCATATTTTTCAACATGCCTTCGGCATTGATTGGTTCATTAAATTTTTTTTTCAAATCGTCATCACTCCAACAGTCGATTAAAACGCAAAACCATGGTTGTGCCTTGCCCCGGCTGGCTGGATGCATATACACGGCCGCCATGCTCTTCCATTATTTCTTTTACAATTGCAAGGCCAAGCCCTGTGCCGCCAAGTGCGCGAGCGCGGGCTTTATCCACGCGATAAAAACGCTCGAAAACACGGTTTATGCTTTCGGTGGGAATGCCCATGCCTTGGTCTTGTATGAAAACGCGGTAAAATTTTTCTGATGACTCGATGAGTATACTTATTGTGGTGTCTTCCGGGCTGTATTTAATTGAGTTGGACAAAATATTGTAGATTACTTGATTTATGCGGGTTGCATTAGCTTCTGTAAAACACGCGCCTTTTGGCGGCTCGAATTCGATTTTTTGCTTCTTTTGAACAGAAAGGATTTCTGCTTGCCGTATTGCAAGGCGTATAATTGCAACAAGGTCCAAAACTTCCATTTCAAGGGCGGCATGTTTAGAGTCTATGCGAGAGAGTTCAAGAAGGTCTGAAACAAGAAGGGTCATTCGCTGGGATTCTTCGTCGATGATTTTTAAGAAACGTGTTGCCGTTTCTTTGTCGTCCAAAGCACCGTCAAGCAAGGTTTCGGAATAAGTGCGTATGTTTGTAAGCGGCGTGCGCAGCTCGTGGGAAACATTTGCAACAAATTCTTTCCGCATATTATCCAGTTTGATTTGCCGCGTGATATCTTGAAGAACAATTACATAGCCCTCAACATTGTCTGTTTCGCTTGTGTAAGGCGTTACGCTTGCCATAATTGAATAGTCGTCATGCTCGTAAACAGATTCACGAACATCACCGGGGCGCATTTCGGAAACTTCTTTTACGTCAAAGCCCAAGCGTGTAAGTGCATAGCGCACATCTGTATTAGAGTAATCCATGCCGTGCAAAAGTTCGCCGCAGGCGTTGTTTGCGTGCAGAAGTTTGCCTTCGGCATCGTATGCAAGAACACCGTGGGTTGTGTTTTGCAAAAAAACTTCTAACTTATTTCTTTCGCTTGCAATATTGCTTATATTAGCCCTGAGTTCTTGTGCCATGTTGTTGAAATTAAGGGACAATTCGCCTATTTCATCGCGAGAAACGACTTTTATTTTGCGCGAAAAATCCCCTGCGGCAATTGCCCTTGCGTGCTTTGTAAGCGCGACAATGGGGTTGGCAATGGTGCTTCCCAAAAAAAGCCAAAAAACCATTGTTACAACAAGTGCGATTAGCACAGTTAAAACAAATGTGAAGGTAAGGCCGCTTAAACGCTCGTTCATAAAGCGCATGTTTACACGGGTGTATACAATAAAATTGCCATAAGCGTTTGCAACGGGCATAGCAAAAGTAAACCATTGATGCTCGTGCCCGTGCAGGTCAACGCCCAAACTTCCCACATTAAAAAATTCCGAACCCGCCATTGCAGACGAAAGAGAAATATCGTTGAAGCGCATACCTGCAAACCGGGGCGGCGCGATTGCAGTCCCAAGGTCGGTTAAAATAGCACCTTCTATTTCATACTCTGCTTGCCCCGGCGCAGGCCATGCAGCATCCCAAAAATTTTCATATATTTGAACAATCGTTTCATTAATAAGTCGTGCATGGTTGGCTAGTGCGTTATGGGTTTGCCCAATCTCCATACTGCGTACCGTCCACAACATAAATGTGCCGCTTACGGTCATAACAACTAAAACCACAGCGGCATATATGGCAATCAATTTAGTTTTTATAGACCTCATGGGCTATTACTCCACCAATCCGCTTTGGGCGCATGGGTTAAATATTTGTATCATGGGAGTTTTCAACACTCCCATCATATTAACCCGTCACCAAATTCCTGAGTAAAATGATAACCAACGCCGCGCTTTGTTAAAATGTATGTGGGCGCGTCGGGAGACACTTCAAGCTTTGTACGAAGCCGCCGTATTGTAACATCCACCGTGCGCACATCGCCAAAGTATTCGTAACCCCACACTTTTTCCAACAATGCTTCGCGGGTGAAAACTTGATTATTTTGCGTAGCAAGGAATTTTACTAACTCAAATTCTCGCCGCGTTAAATCAATATTAACCGCGCCGCGTTTTACTTCAAACATATCCAAGTCTATGCTCAGTTCCCCAAAAATCATTTTGTTTGAACCGGTAGAAACAGCATGTCCCATATGCCCGCGCCGCAAGTTTGCCATAACCCGCGCAAGCATCTCTCTTACACCAAAAGGCTTGGTAATGTAATCATCTGCCCCAAGCTCAAAGGATAAAACCTTGTCTGATTCCTCTGCCTTTGCCGTAAGCATAATTACAGGCACTTGGCTAACCTTCCTTAGCCGCTTGCACACTTCATAACCATCAAGCCCCGGCATCATGATATCTAAAATTACAAGGTCGGGGTTCTCTGAAAGCGCGAGTTCCAGCCCCGTTTTACCGTCATTTGCCTCAATCGTCTCGTATCCTTCTTTGCGCAAATTGTACGCAAGAATATCTACAATCGCTTTTTCGTCATCAACAATTAAAATTTTCGCACTCATGCTCACACCTCCAAAGTTTTAACGCAAAATTCGCAGTTTATCGCAAATCAACTGCCGGCGCGCCCGTACCTATTTCTATTATATGCGTTTGCGGCTCGGTTATAATTTCCGGGTTAAGGGTTTCCCTGTACTGCTCTACACCGTTTATGCGGGTTATGCGCAGGGTTATCACATGTTCGCCGTTTTGGCCGCGCTGAATTTCGTTTGTATGCGCATATGGAAGATTTGCGTTGTAGCGTGTTTCCACGGGCATGTCGATAATTTCTGTCGTACGAAACTCGTCAAAGGTACGAACGCTTAAAAGCGGGCGGCGCATCTCGATATACAGGCGGTCGTTAACCCAAATATCAGTTGTAGACATGCCGTTAATAAGCATGATTCTGTCAACCGACGTACCGTAGCGAATAGCCAAGATACTTAAATTTTCGCCGCTTTCAACAATATGCGGAACGTTTTGCAATACTTCTATGTCCAACCGCCAAAAGGCATCGTCGGGCGAGTCAAACTCGACCTCATCCGGGTTTACATACACAACAACGGTTTCCCATCCGCTTACAAACTCTGCGCCCACCGTGTTTTCGTTAAACCACATGCGGGTCAAAAGATATTCCACATGGTTAAGGTCTGCTTGACGGCGCATCAATGCCGCCCTGTTTCCGTTTACATAAATGGCGATTGCCGCAATTTGATAATCAAACCTGCGACCAAGAAGCGTTAACATATCGTTGCGAGGGGTTATGTCGCGGTTTGACACCCTTGCCGGCGCGACGGTTACTTGTTGCTCAACGGAAACACTTGCGCCGCCAAGCGTAGCCTGAAGACTAAGCACTGCGTACCTGTGAAATTCATCCGATGTAAGCTCCTCGTTCATTGGAATAAAACCAACATGCTCGCCGTCTAAATAAACTTCCAGCGCATTGTATGTGAACAAGTTGGTTACAAACCATACTGCAATAATAATTGATGCCACAGCCGCAATCCCCCCTGTCGCAAAACTCAAATACTTTGTATTAATACGTATACCTGTAAACCTATGCCACAAAGACGGCTGTTGTCTTCCCGTATATTTCCTGCCTTTTTGCGGCGGGCGTTGCGGCATTTTTCGCCTTTGAGACATCTCGCCCGGCCTTATCTGCGGCGGTGGCGGCGGCATCTTCGCAGACGGCGGCTTTGCAGACGGCGGCTTTGCAGGCGGCGAAGATGCGTAATTCCTTTGTGCTGCGCGAAATATGCGGCTGCTTTGCTCCGTTGGCATTTGTTGCGCACTTTTTCTGCCCGGCATCCCTATTGGCCTGACATCTACCTCCGGCAATTCCCTCCGGCTTCTTCTGGGCAATTCAAAATCATCGGGGTTAATTTCCGGCACTTCAAAGTTAATCGGTCTCGGAGGTGACATGTAGCCGCTTTTTTTGTCTTTGGCCATACTAACCCCTCCTGTAGAAATTTTTGGCTTGCCCTAAGGCAAAACCGTAATTGACTGAGCCAAGCCGGACTGGGCGGTTGTTTGAACAATGTAAACATTCATGTTAACGCGAAGGCCGGCAGAATTAAGGATTGCGCCGCCGCGTGTTATTTCGGTGCTGTTGTTAATCGTGATTGAATGCGTGCGAGAGTTGACACCGTGGCCTTCAACAACGGTTATGACAGTGTTGGTTGCGTTGATTGATTGGATAAACCCAAGGATTGCGGTGGTTTGTTGGTTGCCCCCGCGAACGGTGAGAGATATTACCTCGCGGCTGTCCAGGTTTACGCGAAGGTTCATGCCAATGCGAAGTGAGTACACATCGAAAACGCCGGGCGCAACATAAAATGTAGTGGGAATGCCATTTTCCAGCGTGATGGTTATTTGCGTGTTTCGTTCAGAAATGCGGATTGTATTAAGACGCCCTTCGGCTTCGCTTCGTTCGCCCTCGGCGTGAACCCGTACGAGGCGGTCAAACTCTACATCGGCGGTGATTTTATCCCCTATGCGAAGGTTGTACCAGTCAAGATTTTCTGCCGCATCACGGGAAAAGGTTGTTGCGGGCATTACGCGCAATTCGTATGCGCGGCCGCCGGGTTCTTCCACGATTAACACAGGCGTGCCTTCCTGACGCTCGGGCGGGCGCACTTCCAACAATTCGCCGATGATTGTGCGTTCACGTTCCATAAGCTCAAGGGCTTGGATTACGCTTCCGTTAAAATTAAAGAACGCAATATCCCCCGTTTGAATGTCGGTGAATTGAGCAGGGGTTTCGCCCCTTGTGATTGCAGCATTTTGGGCAAAGGTAAAAATTCTGTCTTCATCAATAATTTGGCCCGTTACCCGTACACGCTGCGTACGAATTGTTACTGTTTGCATGGGCGATTCTGTTATTGCAATTACTACGCCCTCGTCGGAGAGATGTGCCAAATTCGGAGCCGTTGCCGGTGTTGATGTGCCAACATTCGCGCCGGGTGTCGGACCGGCTTCCGAACGGGCAACAAGGCTTATAATTTGACGGTTGGCATCAACAAGTACGGTAACGGGCATTCCGCTGCGCAAAAACGGCACGGTGCGTTGCACATTATCAATCATAACAACGGCGTTCTGTGCCACGGCAAAAGTGTCTGTGCCTGCGCCGGAGAGTATGCTCACATGGGTATCGTGAAAAACATTGGTAATTGTGCCTGTAATTGTTGCGGGTTGGCCATCTGTGATTATTGGTGTTGTTTCCGGAAGATTTGCAAGCGCGTTGTGGAAAATAACAGCCATTTCGGCGCGTGTAAGATGACCTGCCGGGTTAAAATATCCGCCTGCGCCTTGGCTTATACCAATTTCACGGGCATGGTAGATGTAGCGGCGGAACGCCGGGGTAATTAAAGCATCATCCCTGAAAGGATTGGGATGCGGCAAGGTGATTGTTTGCGCGTGGGCAGACTGGCCCACAAGGCGAACCATCCATGTAACGGCTTCTTGGCGGGTTAAAAGCGGATGATTTTCTGTTTGGCCAACGCGGTTTACGAATGTTTGCACATCCGCATTTGTAATGATGCCGCGATACATTAAGAATGCAATTTCTCTGTCAACGGTTCTGTTCCATGTTGAAAATTGCGAAGCCATATTTTCCAAAAACGGACGATGCGTTTCAAACGAACGGGTAAAAACCTCGCGTTCTGCTGGCGGTAAATTATGTGTTGTGTGGCGGAAACCTGCCGCCATTGCAAAAATCCTTGCCGCCTCAAACTTATTTAGGTGGCGGCCGGGATGGAAGTTGTTGCCTGCATCACCAACCATAAACGCACCGTTTGCGGGGTCTGAAACCCAGTTGATTGCCTCAAATGCAAAATGCCCCGTGGACACATCACGAAATGTTGCGGTTTGCGCAAAAACAGGCGTTAGCAAACTTAGAATCATAAGTACTGCCATTGTAAACGAAATTGCACGCTTGCGGTTTAGTAAATCCATGGAAATATCCTCCTTTTTAATGGAGCTTTGCCCCAAACCCCGCTGTTCCTACCGGAGTGCATAAATACGTTTTTGCGTATTTTTCTATTTTATTTAACGCCGCGTGGGCGATGTTTTCATTGTTAAAGTAAGCAAAAACCGAAGAGCCCGTGCCTGTCATTGATGCACCCAAAGCACCCATATTTTTGAATTTATTTATTAAACCGGAAATTTCCGGGTAAAGTGCAGAAGTGATGGGCGTGAAACAATTGTAAAGCTCGGACGCTGTTTGTGCCGCATTTTTGCTTGCGATTGCGGCTTTTATTTTTGTTGCGTCACCATGCCCGACGGCATCAATTTTTGCAAAGATTTCTGCCGTGGAAACATGAACAGGCGGGCAAGCAATCACGATAAAACACGGCGGATGCGGCGGCAAAACAGTGAGCTGTTCGCCAATGCCTTCTGCTAAAGCAGTGCCGCCCACCAAACAAAACGGAACATCTGCGCCAAGGTTTTTAGCTGTTTCAAGCAATCGCTCGAAGGAAATGTTCAGGTTAAGCAGTTCTTTTATTCCCAACAGTGTTGCGGCGCAGTCACTGCTTCCGCCGGCAAGCCCCGCACCTGCGGGTATGCGTTTTTTTAGCGAAATATCAAAACCGTGTGGGATGTCGTGTTCGCGGATTAAGGCATTTGCGGCTTTTAAAACAAGGTTGTTTTCGTCAGTGGGAATGCCCGGCATGTCGCATGTTAAGCGGCACGGGGCGGTATTGCTCGAAGCATCGTTGCGGCATTTTATGGTAATTTCGTCGCACAGGCTAACCGATTGCATCACCGACAAAATATTATGATAACCGTCGTCGCGCTTGCCCAAAACATCAAGAAAAAGGTTAATTTTGGCATATGCCTGTACTTTTACAAAACCCCCGGCATTCGGCCGGGGGTTTTTGGGGGGGGATTTGTATCCCTGCATTTGGAACACAGGGAGAGATGATTTGTTATCTCTTTGAGAATTGCGGCGCACGCCTTGCACCTTTTAAGCCGTATTTTTTACGCTCTTTCATGCGGGGGTCGCGTGTTAAAAAGCCCGCTTTTTTGAGGGGGGCACGGAAATCGTCATCTGCGGTAAGCAAGGCGCGTGATATTCCGTGACGAATAGCCCCGGCCTGACCGGTGTATCCGCCGCCGAAAACATTCACCTTTACGTCGAATTTCGCGGTTGTGCCTGTAAGTTCAAGCGGCTGACGCACAATTAATTTAAGGGTATCAAGCCCAAAGTAATCGTCGATACCGCGCTTGTTGATTAAAATATTACCTTTGCCCGGTTGAAGATATACACGCGCAACCGCGCTTTTTCTTCTGCCCGTGCCATAATAATAAACTGCTGCCATATAGTTGTACTCCTTTTGGTTAAGCCTTCACGACATAAGATTCAGGCTTTTGTGCCTGATGATTATGCTCCGGACCTGCGTAAACGTGGAATTTAGAGAACATTTTGCGCCCCAAATTATTTTTGGGCAACATGCCCTTTACTGCGTGCGAAATAATGAATTCGGGCTTTTTTTCAAGCATGTCCTTCATTTTAATTTCTTTCCTGCGGCCTATATGCCCGGAATGCCTTACATATGTTTTTTGGTCAAGCTTGCGACCTGTGACCTTAACTTTTTCGGCATTAACAACAATTACATAATCGCCTGCATCAACAGAGGGGCTGAAGGTGGGCTTATGCTTACCCCTGAGAATGTGTGCAATTTGAGTTGAAAGCCTGCCGAGATTTTGACCCTCTGCGTCGATAACAAGCCACTTGCGTTCGACTTCTGCGGGTTTTGTAATAAAGGTGGTGCGCATTGTGTACCTCCAAAAGTAAATTATTTCTGAAATATACTAGAACAAACCTGAGAAAAAGTCAAGACAAAAATCTTTTTTTATGGCATAATAGGTTTTACGTGTATACGCAATAGAAAAATGCCATACTTAATAAAGGAAGGAACTGATTCAAACATGGGGAAGAAAAAAATTGCAATTCTTACGGGAGGCGGCGATGCGCCCGGGCTTAACGCCGTAATTTACGCGGTGGTACGCGCCTGCCAAAGCATGATGGATTGCGAGCTGATTGGGTACAAGTTCGGGTATCGCGGCTTGTACACCAACGATTTTATGAAGCTTGACCGCCACACAACCAGCGGGATTTTGCACAAGGGCGGCTCAATTCTTTACAATTCAAACAAGGATAATCTTTTTAATTACGATGTTGAAGAAAACGGCGTTACCGTTAAAAAAGATGTTTCCGATGTTGCTATTCAAAACATGAAAAACGAAGGCGTGGACGCCCTTGTTGTAATTGGCGGCGACGGTACCCTTACCAGTGCCCGCGACTTTGCACGCAAAGGCGTAAAAGTTATTGGTGTGCCAAAAACAATTGACAACGACCTTCCCGCAACAGAAACAACCTTTGGTTTCGACACTGCCGTAAACATTGTTACCGATAACCTTGGGCGGTTGCACACCACCGCAGAAAGCCATCACCGCGTTCTTGTTGTGGAAATTATGGGGCGTTCTGCCGGGTGGATATGCCTGCACGCAGGTATTGCAGGCAGCGCGGATGTTATCCTTATTCCCGAAATACCCTACTCCGTTCAGGGCATTGTTGACAAAATAAAAGAACGTGATGCCGTGGGCAAACCCTTCACAATAGTTGCCGTAACCGAGGGCGCGGTTGAAAAAGACGGCTCGGCAGTAATAGGCAAAATAGTGGAAGACAGCCCTGACGCAATCCGTTTTGGCGGCGTTGCGGCACAGATTGCCCATAAACTTGAATCCCTTGTAAGAAACGAAGTGCGCCACTGCGTCTTGGGACACATACAGCGCGGCGGCGATACCTCGCCCGCAGACCGTATCCTTTCTGCACGCTATGGCATAAAGGCCGCCGAAATGATACGCGACAACGAGTTCGGAAACATGGTTTGCCTCCGCGACGGGCAAATGGGCTACATCCAACTTGAACAGGTCGTGGGCGGCGGCGACATGGGCGAAACCTCTGCCGGCGGCGCGAAAACCGTTGACCCAAACGGCGAAATGGTTAAAGTCGCAAAGGCTATGGGGATTTCTTTTGCAGATGCTTAAATATTACGAAAATAAATAAACCTTGGGACTCCGTCCCAAACCCTGCAAACTTTTTGAAAAAAGTTTGACAAAAACTTTAATGTTCGAGCCGGACAGAGCCGATGTTAAAGTTTTGATGAAACTTTTTCAAAAGTTTCCGGGTTTGGGCGGAGCCCAAGGTCTTGGTTTGGGCGGAGCCCAAGGTCTTAACATTATGTATCCGGAGATTAAATGAGTAAAAAAATCGTGTGGGCTGTGCTTTTTGTTGCGGCGGCAGTACTGCTTGCCTTGGATTTGTTGCTTAAATACTGGGCGCAGGTTAATTTGCAATGCTGTTGCGGCGGGCGTTATGAAGAAACTTTGGTTAGGGGGCTTCTGGGTTTGACTTATGTGCGAAACCACGGAGCTTTTTTTGGGTTTCTCAGAAACTTTAGGTTTGCGCGGGAGCTGCTTACCGTTTTGAAGGTTGTAATTTTGGGCGTGCTTCTGTGGTATTACCATCGCTTGCCCCTTGAAAAAAAGATTTGGTTTGTTCGTGTGCCTATTATTCTTATAGTTGCGGGCGGTGTAGGCAATTTGTATGACCGCTTCCGCTTGGGATACGTACGGGATATGTTGGATTTTATTTTTTGGCAAAACTTCGCAATTTTTAATTTGGCAGATGTTTATGTAACAATAGGCGCGTTTTCATTGGCATTCGTCGTACTTTTTGTCGTGAAGGATTTCCCGTTGTGACTACCGTTGAACTCGCTGTTTTGCCCGGTTTCGATGGTTTTCGTGCAGATGTTTTCCTTGCAGAATCTTTAAAAGAAATAACGCGCAGTGCCGCACAAAAACTACTAAACGATGGGCATGTTACCTTGGCAGACACTCAGCTATACAGTGAAAGTACTTTATACCATGCCTGCCAAAAAAAAATTATCGGCAAGAATCACCGTGTAAAATCGGGCGAAATTATATTTTGTAAAATTCCCGCGCCCGTCCCCAGCCAAGCTTTGGCGCAGGAGATTCCCCTAAACATTGTTTATGAAGATGCAGATTTGCTTGTTGTGGATAAACCGCGGGGGATGGTTGTTCACCCGGCGGCAGGGCATTATTCGGGGACTTTGGTAAATGCATTGTTGTTTCACTGCCGCGGGGGGCTTTCCGGAATAGGAGGGGTTTCAAGGCCGGGGATTGTTCACAGATTAGACAAAGATACCTCTGGGCTGATGGTTGTTGCAAAAAATGATGCAACACATGTGGCGTTGGCAGGGCAGTTACAGCGGCGAGAAATGGGGCGTACTTATAATGCGGTTTGCGTTGGCGCGGTAAGGGAACAGCGGTTTCGGATAGATTTGCCCATTGGGCGGCACCCGCGAGACAGAAAAAAAATGGCGGTGCTTACAAATACGGCGGCAAAAACACGGGTTGCCGTCACAAATATTGAAGTGCTTGAAAGATTTGGGAATTTCTCCTTGGTTGCCGCACGGCTGGAAACAGGGCGCACGCATCAAATACGGGTGCATATGGCGCATTTAGGGCATCCGGTGCTTGGTGATGCTGTTTACGGCGGGTTGCGGCAGAAAGCCGGCTTTACCCAAGGGCAAATTCTACATGCAATAAATTTGAGTTTTACACATCCTTCTTCGGGGGAAGAGGCAGAGTTTAACTCACCTTTGCCTGAGTATTTTGAAGAAGCGATAAAAATTATAAGAGGAGCTGTGTAATGGAAAAAAATTTATTAGGTACAAACGTGGTCACGCAAGTGGGAATTCTTGTGCATGACATCGAGAAAACAGGCGCGGATTTTGCGGCTTTGCTTGGCATGGAAAAACCCGGCTGGTCTTGGACGGGTACGCGGGAAGAAGCGCAGACGGAATATCGCGGTAAGCCGTCAGATGCCCGTGCGAAGCTGATGTTTTTCCCTGTGGGCGGCAGCATGACAATCGAGTTGATTGAGCCGGACAAAAACCCCTCTACTTGGCGCGAAGATTTGGACAAAAACGGCGAGGGCGTGCATCATCTTGCGTTCAACATAAAGGGCATGGGTGAAACCGTTGCGCGGCTTGAAGCAGCCGGAATGCCCCTTATTCAAAAGGGTGAGTATCCGGGCGGACGCTACGCATACATTAACTCAAACGGCCCGCTTAAAACACTGGTTGAACTGTTGGAAAATGACTAAAAAAATCCGTTTTGTCTGCGACGATTGCGGATACGATGCCGCTAAATGGCTTGGGCGTTGCCCCTCTTGCAACCAATACAATACCTTGCGGGAAATGGTTATAAATCCGGAGCGGCAGCAGCAGCGGCAGCGGCACAGTCGCTTTTCGCCGTCGGAGGCTATAGGCGGCGCAGTTGACGTCTCGAAGCCGGGTGTTGCAGGTGGCGCGAAGCCAGGTGCAACAGGCGGTTGCAGGTTATTGCGGGATATTTCCGTTACGGCGGCCAGTGCGACCGGTGCGGCCGGTGCGGCCGGTGCGGCCGGTGCGACCGGTGCGGCCGGCAGATTTGCCACGGAAATTCCCGAGCTTGACCGTGTGCTTGGCGGCGGAATTGTTGCGGGAAGCATGTTGCTGTTGGGCGGCGACCCCGGGATTGGGAAGTCTACGCTTTTGTTGCAAATTTGCCGCCAAATGGCACGCGAAGATTTTCCTGTTTTGTACGTCTCCGGCGAGGAAAGCGCGGTGCAGATTAAAATGCGCGCCGACCGGCTTAAAGTGGACGTGCCCTGCTGTTACCTGATGGCGGAAACGGATATTTATGCAATCCGCGACGCGGTTAATGAAATAAAACCCGCGTTACTTTTGATTGACTCGATTCAAACCATGCGCCTTTCCGATATGACATCCTTGCCGGGCAGTGTAACGCAGGTGCGGGAATGCGCGGCATTTTTCACATATCTTGCCAAGACAGAATTAAACAACCCGCAAGGTTCAATGTCCGTTATTCTTGTGGGGCATATGACGAAAGAGGGTTCGCTTGCAGGGCCGCGGGTGCTTGAACATATGGTGGACACCGTGCTTTACTTCGAGGGCGAGGGGCTGGAAAAGGCTTGCCGCCTTATTCGCGCAGTAAAAAACCGATTTGGCTCTACGCACGAAATCGGTGTTTTCGAGATGGACGAGCGTGGGCTTACCGGCATAAGCGACCCTTCGGCGTACATGCTTGCAGGGCGGCCTGTTGATACAGCGGGTTCGGTCGTGACTTGTTCTTTAGAGGGTACGCGCCCGCTTCTTACCGAGGTTCAGGCCCTTGTTTCCTATACAAATTTTGGCACTCCGCGCCGCACTGCCACGGGCGTGGATTATAATCGCATGGTGATGCTTATGGCAGTTTTGGAAAAACGCGCCGGCTATAAATTGCAAAATTTTGATGCATATGTAAACATCGCGGGCGGCTTGCGTGTGGGTGAGCCTGCCGCAGACGCGGCAATTGTGGCGGCTCTTGCCTCGTGCTACAAAAACAGGCCTGTAGACGCCGGCATGATGGTTATCGGCGAGGTTGGCCTTGCAGGCGAATTACGCGCCGTATCCCAACCGGAACGCCGTGTCGCAGAAGCCGTCAGACAAGGCTTTACCTGCTGTATCCTTCCCGCCGCAAACAAAAAAAAACTCCGGTTGGAATCCGCAAAAATTTCTGAAAAATTCCGCATTTTGGGCGCGGCTAATATCGGCGAAATGTTGGAAGCTCTTTTGTAGGTTGCGGCCATTATATTACTCCACCAACATAGCCTTGCGCCGCCTTGCTTGTCTTTTTGCCGCAAGACTATGTTGGTGGAGTAATATTTTCCGCACCAAAGAACATATCACCTTGTTAAAAATGCAAGCAATCGCTTAACATCTGCTTCGGTGAGTATTCCTAACGGATGTTCTACCGCTGATAGCGGTAATGTTACTGTGCTGTTGGTGTCAATGTACGACTCTTGGCTTAGTCCGGCCTGTTGCCAATCGTCTATCTTAAAAAATTTGTTACGTATGGATTGACTCTTGCATTCGTAACGAGTTGTTATGTTAAACGCAATAACACCGCCGGCTTTCTGTTCCAATATCAAAACAGGGCGGCGTTTGCCGCCATCTCCCCACGAAACATAGGCAATGTAAACATCGTAAATGTCCACTAACCGTTCACCGCCCAATCGTAAAGGTCGGGATGTTTATCTTTGTCAATAAAGGCATGACCGTTTTCATCAGCGGGTAGTGTTACATTAGGGATGCCCTTGAGCTTTATAATATCCAGCAGTTGTTCGCCGTAAGTTTGAGCCACAGCAGGCTGAAAAGGAAGCCGACGCTCCGTTATAATCTGTCGGTAAAACATATCAATGGCAGTAGTTTGGTCTATGCCCATACGCTCCAGTAGTTGCGTTGCCATTTCTTTTACTTTTGCATCAATCTTGACATTTACACATGCTTTCGCTGATACCACAAAAATCACCTCTTGATGAGTATAGTATAACATCACGTCAATGCCAACATGATAGCGTGATTTTTTGCATATTCACATCGTTCTTCCCGTCCACACCCCCTAAATCCGACAGAGTACCGCTTACAATTATATTTACGTGCTTCCACGCTTCTTCGTTTATAAGAAATGGGTCAACAACGGAATCCCACCAATCAGTAAATTCTGTTACAGATTGAAGAGTTCCGCCGTTTTCCCCGGAAGCCAAGTCACGTTGGATAACACGTTCGCGTGCGATATCCGGCTCTGTGTCCATCCAAACGGTATAAGTGGCATATTTACGCAAGGTTTCTCTGCAAGCCCCGCAACCTTCGATGATTAACGCCTTGCCGGAATCCACCGCAATCCACCCTTCGCGGTTTTTCTTTACCCAGCCAGACGGCCTGTAGGCTACATTTTCTCCGTTAAGCCAAGGCTTGACAATGCCGGTTATTAACTCGTCATCCCAATGGATTGGGTCTGCCCACCAAGCCACATCGTCTGTACAAACTATATTTGCATCCAAAATGGCGGCAAGTTTTGACGCAAAGGTTGTTTTGCCCGTGTTATGTGAAGCTTCACATAACGTGGGTAATGTAAAGTAAAACATTATGCAAAGTCCCTCCTTGAAATAGTAGTAAAACTGCTAAG
>JGI24703J35330_11748706_pt1 | contig 27345 bp, 21 predicted proteins | sample TergutNt197P1_FD_35330 | JGI IMG/M metagenome (IMG submission 35330)
TGGGGGGAAACTTTTTTTCAAAAAAAGTTTCCCCCCAAGGTCTTATGGACAAACTACTATCAACCCTAACATGGTCATTCGCGATCCTAACCCTAACATCCCTAATTTTCATAATCCTCCACGTGCTAATCGGCGGCATTCCGTATTTAAATCTATCGCTGTTCGAGCGTAATTTCACTACAGAGAATGTCTCAATGTTCCCCGCCATTGTTTCTACATTTTATATGGTTCTCCTGACGCTTGTAATGGCAGTGCCGCTTGGAATTTTCACAAGCATTTATCTGGTGGAATATGTGAAAAAAGGCAGTCGGCTTGTAGTGTTTATTCGGTCAGCTACAGAGATGCTCGCGGGTATACCGTCGGTAGTTTACGGGCTTTTCGGAATGCTGCTTTTTGTGGAATTCTTTGGGCTTGGATGGTCGATTATCGCGGGTTCGCTAACGCTTACGATTATGATTTTGCCGGTGATTATCAGAACTACCGAAGAAGCGTTGAAGTCGGTTTCGGGCGGATTTCGCGAAGGCGGATTCGCGCTGGGCGCGGGAAAGCTTAGAGTAGTGTTTAAAATTGTACTGCCTTCGGCGATTCCCGGAATTTTGGCAGGGGTAATTTTGGGGATTGGCAGAATCATTGGCGAATCTGCCGCTCTTATTTTCACAGCAGGAACAGTACCGCAAATCCCTGAGAATTTAACCAATTCTGCGCGAACACTTTCTGTTCATATGTGGGCATTGTCTGCGGAAGCCCATCACACAGGTGAAGCGTATGCAACGGCAGTTATTCTGCTTCTGATTGTACTTGTAATAAATACAGCCTCGGCAGTAATCGCGAGATTTTTTGTCGCTGGGAAAAGGTAGGTCATATGGATACATTTGATATAAAAGTACGGAATTGTGATTTATACTATGGCGATTTTCATGCATTAAAGGATGTTAATATGGACATCGACGAGCATAAAATCACGGCATTTATCGGGCCTTCGGGCTGTGGAAAGTCCACGTACATCAGGATTTTCAATAGAATGAACGACCTTGTAGAAAACTGCCGCGTAACGGGTGAAATACATATCGGCGGGCAAGAAATTTATGCAAAAAGCACCGATGTTACAAATTTGCGCAAGAACGTGGGAATGGTTTTTCAAAAGCCCAATCCATTTCCCATGAGCATCTATGATAATGTTGCATTCGCGCCGCGCACGTATGGGATAAAAAAGAAGGCTTTACTGGACGACATTGTAGAAAAATCCATTCGCCAAGCGGGATTGTGGGACGAGGTTAGCGACCGCCTGAAAAAAAGCGCGTTAGGACTTTCCGGCGGGCAACAGCAACGGCTTTGCATAGCCCGCGCCCTTGCCGCCGAGCCGAAAATTCTGCTTATGGACGAACCCACAAGCGCACTGGACCCTATTTCTACAGGCACAATAGAAGACTTGGTAAGCGAGTTAAAAGCCCTTTATACCATCGTGATTGTCACCCATAATATGCAACAAGCAACACGTATTTCAGACAAAACAGCGTTCTTCTTGATGGGTGAAGTTATTGAGTACGACGATACAATCAAAATTTTTTCAAACCCAAGCGACAAACGAACCGAGAATTACATAACCGGACGGTTTGGATAGGAGTAAATAATGATAAGGCGAGCAAACTATGAAAAAGAGCTGCAAAATATTTTTGATAAGCTGGTGATAATGTGCCGCTCAATAGAGACGGCGATAGAAAAATGTGTAATAGCTTTAACACAGCGCGATTTTGAAATGGCAAGAGAGGTTTATGCCGAGTCTGAATTTGTAAGCGCGTTAGAGCGCGAGATAGAGCAAGCATGTTTTCGGCTAATGGTAATGGAGCAACCGATGGCGAGTGATTTTCGGGAAGTATCAGCCGCGCTTAAAATGATTACCGACCTAGAGCGAATCGGCGACCAAGCATGGGATATCGCAGAAATAACCATGCAGTTTAAAACAGAAAAATACACAAAGCGGCTTGAAAACATTCAGCAAATGGCAGTAATCGTAATCCAAATGGTAAAAGACGGCGTACAGGCGTATATAAACCGCGACATAGAGCTTGCAAAATCAATAAAAGTAGCTGATGATAAGGTTAACGAACTTTTTAATGTAGCAATGAACGACTTAATCATCCAAATAAAAGAACGCCCGGGCAGTGCAAAACAAGCCGTAAGGCTTTTAATGATAGCAAAATATTTAGAAAAAATAGGCGACCACGCAGTAAATGTAGGCGAATGGGTAGACTATGCAATTACGGGAAACCATCGGAAGGACTCCATTAATGAAAAGATTGATTTACGCAGTTGAAGATGATGCCGCACTGCGCGAGCTGTATTCATATACATTCGAGAACGGCTTTTCGTGCGAGTGTTTTTGCGACGGAAAATCATTTTTTGAAGCACTGGACGAAAAGAAACCCGACATAATCTTGCTGGACGTAATGCTTCCCGGCGAGGATGGCTTTGAGATTTTGTCGCGTCTTAAATCCGATAAAAAAATATCGAAAATCCCCGTGATTATGATTTCGGCAAAAAGCGAAGAAATCCACAAAGTTAAAGGGCTAAACCAAGGCGCGGACGACTACATAGCAAAACCCTTCGGTATAATGGAGCTTGTAGCCCGCGTAAACGCAAATTTGAGAAAAAACACAATCGATACCGATATTTTCACATTCAAAGACTTGGAAATAAATCCACAAAAGCACCGAATAATGGCAAATGGAAAAAAGCTTAACACAACGCTGAAAGAATATAATTTACTGCTTCTTTTATGCAAAAACGCTGAAAACATACAAGAGCGCGAAGTAATTTTCAGCAAAATATGGGGCGAGTCTTTCATGGGGGAAACCCGAACGCTGGACATTCACATAAAAGAGCTACGGAAAAAGCTATCCGAAGCACAAAGCGAAGCCGAAATTAAAACAATAAGAGGGGTAGGATATATTCTCGTATGAAAAAACTATTATTTTTATGCACAAGTTTAATAATTTTCGCGGGGTTTGTGGGATTTCTTGCAGTTTCCATGCATGTGACAAACCAAAATAATTTGAATATTGCGAAAAACACTGTAATGGAAACTGCACGAATTTCTGCCGCGCTTTTTAACGAGACAGCCGCGGAAGAACTTTCGCGCTTTGGCGGCGATACCCGCATCACGGTAATTTCGTCGGAGGGTATTGTTTTAATCGACACCACAAGCGAAATTCACCCCGATGAAATCTACCTGTACCGCCCTGAAATTGTTGCCGCGGCAACAAACTTCCCCGCAGTCCATGTGCGCCATTCAAGCACCCACAACGCGGATTTTATCTACTACGCGCTACGTGTTCAGCTTGCCGATGACTATGTTTTCTTGCGCACATCCATCCCCGTTGCAAGCATAAATGCGTATCTTTTTCAGTCTCTGCCCGGCTTAATTATTTTATTTGTTGTTCTGGGCATTGCGGCGTTCCTTCTTATCCGAAATGTTACAAACCGAATTTTGCAACCCTTCGGCGCGATACAGCAAAAACTTCAACTGCTTTCCGACGGAAAATATACAAAAACAGAACCCACAAAAAACTTTGAAGAAGTAGAAAAAATAATCAAAAACATAGACGAAGTCGCAATTTTACTACAAAAAAATTACGAAGCTACACATGATGAAAAAAATAAACTCGCATTTATTCTAAACAGCATAGGCGACGGAATTTTTGTTGTAGACGAAAACGAATGCATAACCCTCGCTAACATAGCCGCATGTGAAATATTTTCTGCCACAAATGTAATGCACCAAAAGTTAAACTATCTTGTGTCCGACAAGTCCCTTTCTGCCACAATCGAAGACTGCGTAAAGAACGCAAACAACGCGCTTTTTGAATTCCAATATAGCGGAAAAATCTACCTTGCCACAATCAAGCGTCTCGCCAACACAAAGCTAACCATGACCGTGCTTGCAAACATAACGGAAAGCCGCGAAAACGCCAAACGCCGCGAAGAATTTTTCGCAAATGCATCACACGAGCTAAAAACCCCGCTAACGGCAATCCGTGGCTTTAGCGAACTTATTTCGACAAACAACAAAGACGAGAATTTACAAAAATACATTGACGGCACATTGCGCGAAACAACCAGAATGTCATCGCTAATCGCCGATATGTTAAAAATTTCCGAGCTGGAAAACATGCAGGAAAAAATAAATCCGACAAACTTATCCCTATCAAGAACAATCTCCGAAGCCATCGAAACCATATCACCCCTATCCCAAGAAAAATCCATAATATTTGAAACTACGGGCGAAGCCGAAATAAATGCCGAGCCGGAGCATTTATTTGAAACAGTGAAAAATCTAATAGAAAACGCCGCCAGATACAGCAATCCAAACAGCAAAGTAACAGTAACAATCACCAACAAAGAACTCACAATCTCCGACAATGGAATAGGCATCCCCCCAGAAGAGCAGACAAAAATATTTGAACGCTTTTACAGGGTAGAAAAAAGCCGCTCATTACAGAGCGGCGGCACAGGTCTCGGTCTTTCTATTGTAAAGCACATCTGCGCTTTATATGGCTGGAAAGTATCCCTAAAAAGCAAGATGGGTATAGGCACATCTGTTACCATCGATTTTAAATCATAGGCGTTTTAAGGTCGCGGGGCTTCGCCCCGCACCCCACCCGCTTTTTGAAAAAAGCGGGGCAAAAACTTTAACAAAATGCGTATGTTGGCGCGTCGTTATATTTGTTATTAACGTGCGTGTAGGTGGTGACGGAGTTTCCGTCGTCTTCTTACACGTCTTTTTTATTTGACTGGCTAATAATTTTGAAAGCGATGGACACAGTATGGTTTGTAAGGCAGAATCGTGTATCCTCGCTCTTCTCCACTGCGTCAAACTCATGGTGTTCGCAAGTGACTACTGATGCGTCCAACGCATACGCTTCAAGAATCTGTCAACTTCATGCCCATCACTTTCAAGCATACCGTGCATGGCTTCAATCGGACAGTTGACCGGATTAATGATTCTTGATTGGTGGCGTAATAGCCAATCGGCTATGCAATTTTTTTATTTCTGGCAAATAATTTGTAAATCTCGCCAAAAACAATTTGCATAGCGGCAAATCCGACCATAACCGCCCAGTGCATCAGCGACAATCCTGTTTCGACATCAAATATTTGTGCAATAGGCGGCACTAATGCCACAACCAAAGTGAATAAAATCGTACCCATTGCCGCAAAGAACATACCCCTGTTGGACAAAGGGTTTACCTTGAAAATGGATTGTTCGCTGCGTACATTGAATATATTGATAACCGATGCCCATGAAAGTACGACAAAAGCCATTGATATACCGATTGAATAATATGCACCCGTGTAACCGGGTGTTATCCCCGCCGGTGCGGGTAGTACATACGCGCCCAGCGCGAATGCACCTAAGGTCAGCACCGAAAAACTAACCGCACCGCGTGCAATCTTTGCACCCAAGCCCGCGGAAAAAATACCTGCATTTTTGCGCAAGGGTTGTCGGGACATTACCCCGGCTTCCGGCTTCTCAAATGCAATGAAAAATCCGGGTATGCCATCCGAAATGACGTTAATCATTAAAATTTGCAACGCCAACAAAGGCGATACACCAACAAATAACATACCCGCCAATAAAATAAAAATTTCAGAGAAATTTACACTTAATAAGAAGGCAATGGTTTTGCGTATGTTGTCGTAAGCTGTGCGACCTACGGAAATCGCATCTACAATGGTTGCAAAGTTATCATCCGTGATAACCATGTCTGCGGCACTTTTTGATACCTCTGTTCCCGTAATACCCATAGCAACGCCAACATCGGCAGCTTTTAAGGCGGGCGCATCATTAACCCCATCGCCTGTCATGGCTACCACTTCACCCAGTGCCGTCCATGCTTGCACGATGCGAATTTTATCCTCGGGGCTGACACGTGCGTACACAGAAATGTCGCGCACCTTGCTCTTTAGTTCGTCGTCATCCATTTTAGAGAGTTCAACGCCTGTTACAGCGTGGTCGCCTTCTTCCATAATACCAATTTCTTTTGCAATAGCCGATGCCGTAACAATATGGTCGCCTGTTATCATTACTGTTTTAATACCCGCATCACGAGCCATAGCAACGGCTTCTGCACTTTCGGGACGAGGCGGGTCAATCATGCCCACCATCCCACGAAACTCATGGTCAGATTCCAACTCTTCAATACTTAAATCTTTGGGCATTTTTTTATATTTCTTAACGGATATGGCAATAACACGCAACGCCTTTTCCGCAAACGAATCATGTATAGCAGTAGCTTTTTTTAATAAATCGGGGTCATTGTCCCAATTAACGGGGATGCGGTCGAACGCACCTTTTGTTACAGCGACGAATTTGTATTTTTCTCCCGAAACACGGTGAATTGTAGTCATGCGCTTACGTCCCGAATCGAAAGGCAGTTCAAATACACGAGGATAACGGCGTTCGGCTTTTACACGGTCCAGTTTCAAATGGTGCAACATCCGAATAATCGCAATTTCCGTAGGGTCGCCAATTACATGTTCATCTTCATCGCCACGTACTTCAATAGTGGCGTTACTGCACGATGCTAATAAGCTAATCAATTTTTGTTGGTTGGGGTTAAATTCATCCTTTGACGAAATCGGCTCATGGTCTACATGCCAAATGCCGCGTATTTTCATTTTATTTTGTGTAAGCGTTCCGGTTTTGTCAGAGCAAATGACAGAAGTGTTTCCTACGGTTTCAACCGCAGGGATTTTGCGTATAATCGTTTTTTTCGTTACCATATTGTATACGCCATAAGAAAGTACCATTGTTACAATGATGGGTAGGGTTTCGGGAACGGCGGCTACCCCCAATGCCACGGCAAGAATCAAAATATCAATGAAATAACGGTAATCCCCGGTAATAGGGTTTATGGAATGTAAAAAATAGCCGAAAGCGAACATCAGAATACCCGCCATCAACGCCAGTATAGAAATACGTTTTGCAAGCTGTTGCAAACGGGCCTGTAAGGGTGTTTTTAATTTTTGCGCTGTGTTTAATAACGATGCAATTTTTCCCATTTCCGTTTGCATAGCGGTTTCAACCACAACAACGGTAGCGCGACCGCCTGTTACCAAACAGCCCGAATATACCATGTTTAATCTATCACCCAGCGGTGCATCGTCCGCAATTATGGCAGTGGGTTCTTTTTCTACAGGCTGGCTCTCGCCTGTTAGTGCCGCTTCTTCTACTTGCAAGCTACTTGCTTCTAATATTCTTGCATCGGCTGTAATTACATCCCCGGCAGAAAGTTCTACAATGTCGCCGGGTACCAATTCATTGGCTTCGATAATTTGCTTTAACCCATCACGAATTACAGTAGTCTTAAAAGCGTTCATTTTTTTCAGTGCTTCCAAGGCTTTTTCCGCTTTGCTTTCTTGATAAATGCCCAAACATACGTTAATGATAACGATAGATAAGATAACGATTACTTTCGGCCACCCATTCCCGATAGTGTCCGGTGGGTGAAAAATTGCCATATACCCGGCAATTGCCGCCGCCGCTATAAGTATAAGAGTCGGAATTTCAGAAAGATGATGAAGGATTTTCGCAAACAATGTCTCCTTTTTTTCTTCTTCAAATTCGTTAAGCCCGAATTTTTGCTTTCTTGCTTCAACTACTTGCTGACTCAGCCCGATTGCCGCATCCACCTTTAATTTTTGCAAAACATCTTGCGACGGTTCAGTCACCCATTTCATAGCAACACTCCTATATATTTTGATTTATTTTGGCAAATTAAAAAAGCGGCTTATGCCGTATTTTTCGCCGCACGAAGTGCGGTGCGCCGCCAAAGGCGACGGAGCGGAAGTGGGCTTTGCTTGCCCACTGTAGCGAGGGGGTTTGGGGGCGTAGCCCCCATTGGCGACGGAAACTGCGATAGCAGTTTCCTAGCAAAAAAAAAGGTTTAATTCTATCGCATTAAACCTTAGTTCCACATTCAAAACAAAATTTACTGGTTAAAGGATTAACAACATTACAAGAAGGGCATTTCTTTTCAAGGGGCGAGCCGCATTCTGTACAAAACTTACCCAGAACGGTACTAACTCCGCACTTTTGGCATGTTACTTTGGATGGCATTTCAGCTGCGGCGGCCGCGGCTGCTGCCGCTTCTTCTTCCTCTTCCTTCTTTTTTGTAGCGGCTTCTTCTGCGGCGCGTTTTTGTGCGTCGGTCGGCTTAAATACGGCAGGGCGCACACTTACATTTGGCAGTTTTGTTGAGGTAATTTGGTGTGATGTTTTTACTTTTCCATTGCCTTTAGGTAAATCTATGACGATATGCCAATGCCCAAAATCCGTAGTTTGAAGCCTGATTGGGGAAAAAGTCATAAGCCCGCCTAATGCTTGGAAGGGAACGCCTCTATTATATCTTGCAAAATTTTCTTGGTCCATTAGATAGACATTTGCCGTATTACCTTGCAAAACCACTTCAACAACTTTTCCCTTGGCAAGTGCCCCCAAGTCGTAATGCGTATATGTCATTTGAAGAACAGCCCCCTGCAATTGAATTGTAATAATTATAACACAGAATATATTCGTAAATCAATTTCTATTATGACCAATTCCTTACTCTTCAAAAACATGTGGGTCGGGATTATTGTCGTATGCTTCACAAATTTGCTTATGCACTTCTTTGAATACATTTAAAATGCGCGGGTCGAAATGAGTGGGCATTGTTCTGCCGTCGCCGTCTACGATAATGCTCATCGACTCTTCATGTGTGAATGCGCGTTTGTACGGACGCGCACTGCGTAGTGCGTCATAAATATCTACGATTGAAACGATTCTTGCAGACAGCGGAATATCATCGCCCGATAAACGAAGCGGATACCCCGTGCCGTCATATCTCTCGTGATGACACTCGGCTATTTCTATGGCTATTTCCAAGTGATTTTGATTATTTAAAAGTTTAGCAAGCTGGCGCAAAAGGTCGCCGCCTCCGCTTGTGTGGGATTTCATTTGGTCGAATTCCTCGTCGGTAAGTTTGCCGTTTTTTTTGAGAACCGCGTCGGGAACACTTACTTTTCCTACGTCGTGCAATGGCGAATAGGTAACAATTAAATCTTTAAGCTTTTCGCTCATTAAATCCGGATGTCTTTCGTGAAATTTTGCGGCAAGAATTTCTGTTAACTCTTTTATTCGTAACAAATGTGAGCCTGTTACTTGGTCATGGCTTTCAGACATTAAAGACATACCCATAATAATCGCGCTGTGTGCCTCGGTTAGCTCTTTGGTACGCATTTCAACTGCCTTAGACAAATTATCGCGATATGTTTTCAGCTCTATATGGTTGTGGATTTTCTTATAAATAATAGCGGGCGTATAAGGCTTTGTAATATAATCTACCGCGCCCAGGCTTAATCCTTTTTCTTCAGCGTAAGTACCATCTTCGGAAGTTACAAAAATAGCAGGAATTTTTGCGTATTTTTTATTTTTTTGTATTTCTTCCAATAGCTCAAAGCCATCCATTTCGGGCATGATTAAATCCAGCAAAAAAATATCAGGGTCTGCGCCATTCTTTAAAAGTTCTAAAGCTTGCGCGCCGCTTAATGCTGTGATTACATTGTATGTTCCGAATAAAATTCCTTCTAAAAAATCGATATTTACCTGCACATCTTCTACAATCATGACAGTTTTTCTATCCATTTAGCACCTCGAATTTCTATTTGATATTAAAAATTACTGCTTTCGTTTGTATACGCATTTATTAAGAATTCGAGGTCATTATCGTCAATTTTTATTCTGTAAAAAGGAACGGCAGGATAAACAGAACCCTCTTGATTAGAAGCATATTCCTTTAGATAAACTATGTCAATATTATTAATAAAAATGGGGTTTTCCATCGCGCTGTGCCGCATTCTTTGCATAAAAGTGAGCATAACTTCGTCTAACGCGAAAATCCTGCGAGTATCGGCACTATGCCCGATTACGCGTCCAAACTGCATTTCTACCCAAGCAATGCCGCCGGATGTTATGAGAAATTCTATTTGATTGGAAAAAATTAACTGACCTTGGTATTTTTGTCTGTAAATAATCTGCACGCCGCCGCCACCATACTCGTCAAAAACTACCTCACGCACAAAATCAGGGAAATTTTCATTAATAAAAGCATCAGAAATTTCTATAGCATCCCTGTGAGTAATTGCTCTGTTTTCCAAATTTTCGTTGGTGAATGTGATAAATCCATTAAAAATTTCCAGATTTCCGTTTTCCGAAAAAAATATATAATGCTCGTCGTCGGAGGTTTCTTCCTGAGTAAATTCGTTTTCGGGGAAAAATATTCCCAAAAGCATATCAATGTCATAATAAAATCCCGAAATTTCTAAATGGCGCATTGGGGCAAAACGCCGCATTGGGGCTGTATATAGATTTATATTATTACCGGATAAAACTTCATGCATCGTTCTTATTCTTTCGGGTGTGAGAGTGTAGCGTCTGTCTTCCAGAAAAAGCAAGGCGGCAAGCCCCAAGTTTAACAGCACAAATGCAATCAAAATATAATTTTTTGCCCGCTCCCATTCCAATTAAATCACCGACCTTCCAATAATGCCGACAAATTTATTTCTGCATTATCGCTTATGGGAAATCCCAATGAAAAAAATCCGTCCACTAAAGGTGGCTCTTTAACAAAGGTTGCCTCCTCGTCTGAGGAAAACGTGTACCCAAGCCGCCGATAACGCACAACGCGCCCATGGTCTGCAATAACTTCGATAGGCGCAAGAAGCGGCTCCATGCAGTGTTCACTTGTTAACCATTCGCCGGTTAACACCAGAGGTTTATTGTCAATTACATAGTCAAACCAAAAAATATTTGCACCCATGCGCGGTTCGTGATTTCGCAAGAAAATTTCATTAACAACCAGCGGGTCGTTTCGCACAAAATCCAGCGCGGCAGAAAAATCTGCCATAAAGTTCTCTGCCGCCGTACGCCCTACCGTTCGATAGCTGGTGTACTCCAGCACGGTAGTTTCCAAAAGATACCGAACCATTGTGTTGCGGTTTGAAAAGGTAAAAATATTATCAGCGCCACCGGGAAAAATGGTCACGGGATTATCAAAAAATGGCTCGATAAGGCTTTGTATATGGGTTCTGCGAAGTATTCCGTGGGGGTCACGGAAGGGGTTTTCTGCTGATACAATATTATATTCAAAACCACCGATTGGTATTTGCGGAATAAACCCTTCTGCGCCTACAGTAAAATGCAGATTTTCGGGATTAACAGGCTCGATAATTGCTGTGAAATTTTCGGCAGGATTTCGCCTTGCTCCCGCCTGTAAAGAAATTCCCCAAACATCGTCCTCGTTTATAAAAAACACATGCAAAGCAGACTCGTCTTCAAAAATAGGCTGAACCGCCACTCTTGTAAACTCGGTTATTCCTGCATCTGCCAAAAAACTTCCGTTCCTCTGTCCCAAAGCGCGTGAAAAAGTTTCTACACACATTTCAAAGGCGTATTCGTAAACAAAAACCGGGCGGCTAAAAACTTCTGATAAGGTCAAGCTTTGGGATTCATGAACTCCATTTTGCAAAACTGCCCTAAGTGCTTGCTCGCCAAATGCCCATTCGTCCGAGTCAAAAATGCCGCTGTAGCGCACTTCAAAAAGCCCATCGCCCGCACTCGTAAAGATGCGGAAGGGCTGTGCAAAGGCACTTTGACCATCGGGCGCGGCGGGGGGGAATCTCGCTTGCAGATACAAAAAAAAGTTGCGGTTGGTGATATTCACCAGCCACAATCTGCTTACTTGAAAAATCGCAAGGGCAGCAAGGGCCAAAATCACTATGGATTTAATTGTTGGGATAGCTTTTTGCTTCATATCATCACCAAGTTTTTAAATAAATTCTAATTTCAGGGTTTCTTGATTAATTTTCCTGTAAAAGCAGTCGTTTGCAATACCATTTTTGCTTACATGGCAGATGTTCCCCTTGTCGGGAATTACTTTGTACACCAATGAATTTTGTTCGCAGTTTATAAAAATATCCTTAATTGAAAATGTATTGCCCGAATCTTCGCCCTTAAACCATAATTCATTGCGCGATGTACTCCAGAAAACTGCTTTGCGCTTTTTTATGGTTTCATTAAATGCGGTTTCGTTTGTATATGCAACCAAGATAATTTCGTTTGTTTCGGCATTTTGAACCGCTACGGGTATTATATCTTGCCCATTAACAAATAATTTTTTGAAATTTATTCGCAAATCGCTTGTGCCTTCTATTGTTTCGGCTGTGTATGGGCTGTCTAAAATTGTCATTTTAAATCTCCTCCGACCATCGGTTAAACCTTAGTACCATTGTGGTTCCTTGTCCTGCCTGACTGGATGCGTACACCCTGCCGCCGTGTTCTTCCATGATTTCTTTAACGATGGCAAGCCCAAGCCCCGTTCCCCCCTGTGCGCGGGAACGTGCCTTGTCTACACGATAGAATCGTTCAAAAACCCTGCTGAGACTATCGGCAGGAATACCCATGCCTTGGTCTTGTATGAAAACGCGGTAGAATTTTTCTGTAATTTCCATTGTAATTTTGATTGCGGTTCTTTCGGGGCTGTATTTTATTGAATTTGAAATAATGTTTGTTACAACCTGATTTATACGCGCCGCATTAGCCTCAATGAAGCATGTTCCTTCGGGCGGGCTAAATTCAATTCTCTGCTGTTTCTGGTCGGCAAGAACCTGCGCCTGTCTTATCGAAAGCCGCATTAACGCCACAAGGTCAACAATATCCATCTCCAGCGCGACATGCTTAGAATCTATTCGCGAAAGCTCCAGTAGGTCGGAAACAAGCAGAGACATTCGCGTAGCTTCGTCCTCTATTACTTTTAAAAATCGCATTGCTGTTTCGCGGTCGTCTAACGCGCCGTCCAGAAGCGTTTCCGCGTAGGTTTTTACGCTTGTTAGCGGCGTGCGAAGCTCGTGGGATACATTCGCAACAAATTCTTTGCGCATATTGTCCAGCTTTTGTTGGCGGGTAATGTCTTGCAATACGATTATATATCCTTCAACTTCGCCCTTTTGCCCGGTGTAGGTTGTTATACACGCATAAAGGCAATACTCATCGTCTTCGTGAACCGACTCGCGAACCTCTCCCGGACGTAAACGAAAAATATCATCAGGGTCAAAGTCAAAAAACTCGAATGTATGTGTTGCATCTTTATTATCCAAGTCCATTCCGTGCAAAAGCTCGCCGCTTGCGTTATTCGCGTGCAGTAAATTGCCCCCGGTATCGTATGCAAGTACGCCATGGGATGTGTTTTGTAAAATCGCCTCACTTTTATTTTTTTCGCTAACTATTCTGCTAAGGGTTGCGCGCAGTTCCATCGACATATTGTTAAAATCGTACGCAAGCTGACCTATTTCGTCATTGCTTACAACCTTAATTTCTCGCGAAAAATCGCCCGACGCAATCGCCTTTGCGTGCTTGGTAAGGGCAACTATCGGGTTAGTTAGCGTGCTTCCGAGAAATACCCAGAACACGACAGTTACGACCAGCGCAATAAGTACAGTCATTACAAGCGTGAATGTTAAGCGGCTGAGATTTTCGTTCATGGTGCGCATGTTTACGCGGGTGTATATAATAAAACTTTCGTCGCTGCCATAAACAGGCATTGCAAAAGTAAACCACTGATGTTCCGCGCCTTGCAGGTCAAAGCCGAGACTGCCTGTATTAAAAAACGCCGTGCCGTTCATCGCCTCAATAAGCGAGCGGTCGTTAAAGCTCATTTCGGCAAAAACAAACTGGCGCGGCGCGATAACACGCCCTATGTCGCTTAAAATCATACCTTCGATTTCATAACCTGCCTGACCAAGCATTTGCCACGCTTGCGCATCCCAAAAGGCATCCCTGTCGTACATTTGGACGATTTGCTCGTCGATAAATTCTGCATGACTAATTAAGGCTCTGTGTGTTTGGTCGATTTCGACGCTTCGCACAGAAACCAGCATAAACGTGCCGCTTACGGTCATAACAACAAGAACAACAGCGGCATAAATAGCAATAAGTTTAGTTTTAATACTACGCAATGCCGTCTCCAAATTCTTGCGTAAAATGATATCCAACACCGCGTTTTGTTAAAATGTATGTGGGGTTATCGGGAGCAGATTCCAGCTTTGTGCGTAGCCGACGGATGGTTACATCCACAGTACGCACATCGCCAAAATATTCATAGCCCCAGACTTTTTCAAGCAGTGCTTCTCTGGTAAAAACCTGATTGTTTTGAGTTGCAAGAAATTTTACCAACTCAAACTCGCGTCGGGTTAAATCAATGATTTCCTTTCCGCGTTTAATTTCATACATATCAAGGTCTATGCTAAGTTCTCCGAAAATCATTTTATTAGAGCCGTCCGTTGTCGGCTGTGATGTGTTTCCGCGTCTAAGGTTTGCCATAACGCGGGCAAGCATTTCGCGTACGCCAAAGGGTTTTGTAATATAATCATCCGCACCCAGTTCAAAGCTTAAAACCTTGTCCGATTCTTCTGCCTTTGCGGTAAGCATAATTACGGGAACCTGGCTAACCTTGCGCAGACGCTTGCAAACTTCATACCCATCCAGCCCCGGCATCATGATATCCAGCATAACAAGGTCGGGATTTTCTGAAAGCGCGAGTTCCAGACCTTTTTGCCCATTGAATGCCTCGATTATTTCATAGCCTTCCTTGCGTAAATTATACGCAAGAATATCTACGATGCTTTTTTCATCATCTACAATCAGTATTTTTGCTGACATAATTACCTCCGTTCGATTACAGCCGCGCCGCGGCCTACTTCTATTATGTGCGGAACAGGTTCTTCCAGCATTTCGGCTTCCAAAGTTTCGCGAGAGCGTTCTGTTCCGTTTTCGCGTATTATGCGCAAAATTGTCACCTGCTGACCATGCCGCCCTTCTTGGATAACATTTTCTACAGCCAGGGGCAGTTCGTCATTGTAAATTGTTTCTATGGGTGGGTCTATGCGCTCTATCGTTGAAATTTCATCGAATGTGCGAACCCCAAGCAGTGGCAAGCGCGTACGTACCCGCAGTGCGTCCCCGGGGAAAATATTTGTCGTGGTTAAATTATTATCCGCCATAATGTAATCAAGTCTTGTTCCAAACTGCGTGGCAATCAGCCCAAGATTATCTCCGCGCTCTACGATGTAAGTGTAATATTGATACGTCGTACGGCTTAGGCTAAAGTATGCGTCTTCGGGTGTCCAGAATTCCGTTTCGTCCAAGCACGCATAGTATGTGAATTCTTCCCAGCCTTCTATAAACTCTGCCGAAACAGTATTTTCGTTAAACCACTGGGATTGAAGCAGATGCTTTAAATGCTCAAGGTCGGACGGCGTACGCATTAATGCTTCAAACTGACCGTTTACATGAATCGCCGTCGCCGCAACCGTATAAGTGAAACGCCGCGTAAGAAGGGCGATAACATCGCCGCGAGTACCCCTTTCGCGTACAGAAATCCGTGCAGGGGCGATAGTAACACGTTCGTTAACCTGAACAACAACGCCGCCATACGCCGCTTGCAAACCGCGAACAGCGTAATTGTGAAACTCATCGGATGTAAGCTCTTCTGAAATAGGGATATGCCCGACAAGTTCACCGTCCAAATAAACGGCGAATGCATTATCTACAAAAAGCCCCGAAACAAACCAAATCAGCAGTACAACAGCCGTAATACCCGCGATGCACCACGCGGCAATACTCGCATACAGCGGATTAACTCTGATGCGCGGCATCATAATACGCGGCATCATAGCCCTTCGTCTGCGCCTCATCAGCGGTGGCGGCGGCTTTTGCATAGGCTTTCGCCTCATTGGCATATCGCCCGGTCTTATTTGAGGTGGCGGCGGCGGCATTTTTTTTCTTGCCTCGCCTTGCGCCGCCCGAAACACGCCCAGCCCCTTCTCATTTGAAGGGGCATCATAACTGCGCCCGGGCATTCCGATAGGCAAAGAGTCAAGCTCGGGCAAAGCCCCGCGTGCGCGCCTTTTTGGCGGCTGATAGCCTTCTGAATGCTCCGGTGCGTCAAGCTTTATGGGTGTTGGCGGTGACATATACGGTTTTCTTTTATCAGCCACAACAAACCCCCTAAACTATTTTCCTTTAAGGGCGACCCTAAGGAAGTACATAAAATAATTCTCCGTTAACTTCAATGCTTGCAATTTCGCGGCTTTCGAGGTTCAAAAGAAGCTCTGCACCTACGCGCAAGGTAAATGCGTCAAAAACGCCTGTGCGCATAAAAAAGCTCGCGATTTCGTTGCTTTGAGAAATTACTGTGATTTCTGCAATTCGGTCGGTAATGCGAATTTCCGCAAGGCGACCTTCTGCAATAGTGCTTTCCCCTGTGGCGCGTACACGCGCTAAACGGTCTTGCTCTACTTCGGCTGTGATTGTATCGCCTATCCGCATTTGACCCCAGTTTTGATTCGGTTCATTGTTTCTCGTAAAATTAGTTCCGGACATTACACGGAATTCGCGTGTTCTGCCATTGGCTTCGGCAATAAGAAGAACGGGGCTTGCACCGCTTGTTTCGGGCGGAAAAATGTCTTTTAAAATGCCCTCGATTCTGCGTTCTCGCTCGGTAATCCCCAGACTGTGAATTACTGATTGATTATGCTCAAAATATACGAAATCGTCTGCTTGAATTTCCGCAAAATCCACTTCGGCATTGGGCGCGAATGTAAATACTTGGTATGCATCGATTACTTGCCCGCCGATTCTAACGCGCTCTGTGAGAATTGTAACGGATTCTCGCGCATTTACATTTATAACAATACCCTCGCTTGTGCTGAGTTCTGCCTCTGCTGCCGAACGCGCACGCAGACTCACCACCTGCCTGTTAGCATCAATTAGAGCGGTTACAGCCATTCCCTCGCGTAAAAACGGAGGTGTACGCTGAACATTATCAATCAAAATAACGGCGTTTTGGGCAAAGGAAAATGTATTCGTGCCGCTTGGAGTGGTAATGCTGACATGGGTATCCAAATGTACATTTGAAATTTCGCCAACAACGGAAGCAGGCGAACCTGCTTCGGGTGCGTCATAGTCTTCTGTTGCGAGCGTGTTATGAAAAACCGTTGCCATTTCTGCGCGGGTAAAATGCGCCGTGGGGTTCATATAACCGCCCGCACCGTGAATAATTCCGATTTCGCGTGCGTGGTAAACATAGCGGCGAAACGCATTTGAAATATTAGCGTCGTCTCTAAAGGGGGTGTGGTGAGGAAGCGTGATTGTCTGCGCATGGGCGGCCTGTCCCACAAGACGCACCATCCACGCAACGGCCTGTTCACGAGTAAGAAGCGGACGAGTTTCCGTATTACCCGTTCTTGTTACAAAATTTTGAACCTCTGAAGCAGAAAGAATTCCGCGATATAATAAGAACGCGATTTCTCTATCGGCGGCGCGATTCCAGCTTGCGTATTCTTCCGACATTGATTCCAAAAATGGTCGCCATGTTTCAAAGGAGCGCGAAATTTCCTCACGCTTTACATGCGGCAATGCCGCTGTAACATGCCTAAAGCCTGCCGCCATCGCATATATTTGTGAAGCTTCAAATTTATTTATATGTCTGCTTGGATGAAAATTATTGCTTGCATCACCCACCATAAAAGCACCATTTTCCGGGTCTGAAACCCAGTTTATTGCCTCAAAGGCAAAATGCGTAGCAGGCACATCACGAAAAGTCGGAGTCGCGGCAAAAACAGGGGTTGCCATTATCAAAATCATTATCAGTACAAGCATGAATTTCATACGCTATCAGTCCTTTAGAAGTTACTATTGACCCCCCGATTGGAGTTTGCTTTGCAAACTCCAATCACCCCCCTAAAAGGGGGGATTGCGACACCAGTGGGGCGGAAAGAATTAATTGGTGTCGCAATATATTTAACGCTTTTTCAGCAAGTTTTTCACTGTCAAAATATGCAAAAACAGAAGAACCCGTACCGCTCATTTCTGCTCCCATCGCCCCCGCGTCAAGAAAATTTGCAATTAGCTCTGAAATTTCGGGGTGCAAATGCGATGTTATGGGTGTGAAGGTATTATATAAATTTTTTGCAATTTTTGTAATATCAGAATTATTGAATGCATTAACAATATTTTGCCGTTTCTCTGTTGAGGCGTGGCTTAATTTATAATGAGAAAATATTTCTGCGGTAGAAACATGAATATTCGGGCAAGCAATTACAATAAAACATGGTGGGTGCGGCGGCAATGGCGAAATTTTTTCGCCAATACCCTCGGTTATCGCGGTACGCAAAAGTCCCTTTCTATAACCCGCATTGGCATACAGGCAAAACGGCACATCTGCACCAAGAGATTTTCCGATTTCCAAAAGTTTATCAAAAGGGATGCTTAAATCTAACAACTCGTTTATGCCCAAAAGAGCGGCGGCGCAGTCGCTACTGCCCCCTGCAAGCCCAGCCCCCACAGGTATACGCTTGGTAAGCTCAATATTCAAATTTTGCATAATCCCATACTCGCGAATCAGCAAATTTCCCGCCTTAACAACAAGATTTTCGCCATCCGCAGGAAGACCCTCTAAGTCGCAAACTAAATGGCACACAGCGGTTTCACTAGTTTTCTCAGAGCCAAGTGAAATAAGCAATTCGTCGCATAAGTCCACAGCTTGCATAATAGAAAACAAGTCATGATATCCATCCGAACGCTTACCCAGAACATCTAAAAAAAGGTTAATTTTGGCAACTGCCTGTACTTTTACAAAACCCCCGGTAGAAAACCGGGGGTTTGTTTTGCCAACAGAAAAAGGCATAAATTATCTCTTCGAGAATTGAGGCGCACGTCTGGCACCTTTTAAGCCGTACTTTTTACGTTCTTTCATGCGCGGGTCGCGAGTAAGGAAGCCCGCTTTTTTAAGCGGTGCGCGGAAGTCGTCGTCCGCAACAAGAAGCGCGCGCGAAATTCCATGGCGAATCGCTCCGGCTTGACCTGTATATCCGCCGCCCAAAACATTCACCTTAACATCAAACTTCGCAGTAGTTCCTGTAAGTTCGAGCGGCTGGCGAACAATTAACTTCAGGGTATCAAGCCCAAAATAATCGTCAATGCCTCTTTTATTAATAATAATATTTCCTTTTCCCGGCTGGAGATAAACACGTGCAATCGCGCTTTTTCTTCTACCGGTGCCATAATAAGAAACCGCTACCATATTCGTACTCCTTAATTATCAATAGTAAGCACTTCGGGCTTTTGTGCCTGATGCTTGTGGTCGGGACCTGCATAAACATGGAATTTTTCAAACATTCTGCGTCCAAGATTATTCTTGGGAAGCATTCCTTTAACGGCATGAGAAATAACAAACTCAGGCTTCTTATTAAGAACGTCCTTTAGCTTGGTTTCTTTCCTTTTGCCGATATGCCCGGAATGACGCACATAGGTTTTTTGCTCCATTTTACGACCTGTAACAGCAATTTTTTCTGCGTTTACAACAATCACATAATCGCCGGTATCAACAGAGGGGCTAAAAGTGGGCTTATGCTTGCCTCTAAGAATATGCGCGATTTGTGTGGATAAACGACCCAAGTTTTGACCCTCGGCATCTACAACAAACCATTTCCGAGTAACTTCTTGGGGTTTTGTAATGTGGGTGGTACGCATTTTATGATTCCTCCATATATGGCGTTTATCATCTCTAATGAAAACGACCGTATCTTAATCGGGGCTAAGATGTCTGAAATACATTAGAACATATCCGAGAAAATGTCAAGAAAAATTTTGTAATAAAACAGATTAATCTGAAAGATTTTTTTCAATAACATCAGCGAGTTTTTCGGCAAGGGCTTTTATTTCCGATTCGTCAGAGCCTTCTATCATAACGCGCACAAGGGGTTCGGTTCCCGATGGGCGAAGAAGAATTCTTCCTTCATTTTTGAGTATTGATTCAATTTCTGCATGGGTTTTTACAATTTCGGGATGGGATAGAAGTTCGCTTTTTCTGGAATTTGGAATTTTTACATTTACTAAAACTTGCGGGAAGATTTTCATAGCTCCGACTAAAGCGGACAAGGGTTGCTTTTTTCTTGCGATTGCGTCAAGAAGCTGGAGAGCGGTTAAAATTCCGTCGCCCGTGGTGCTGTGTTCGAGAAAAATCACATGCCCGGACTGCTCGCCGCCCAGTGAATAGTTTTTCGCAAGCATTTTTTCCAATACATATCTGTCGCCTACGTTTGCGCGAAGCATTTTCATATTATTACTCTCACAAAAACATTCAAAACCTTTATTGCTCATAACCGTTGCTACGATTGTGTTATCTTTGAGCTTTCCGCGTTCGTTCATATCTATTCCGCAAACAGCCATAATTCCGTCGCCGTCGATTTCATTGCCCTTGTCGCAAACCGCAAGCATTCTGTCGCCGTCTCCGTCGAACGCAATGCCTATTTCCGCGCACTCAGACTTTACACAATCTGCAAGGCTTTCCATATGGGTAGAGCCGCAATTTTCGTTTATATTTGTGCCGTTCGGTTTATTGTGAAGGATTATAAGCTCTGCGCCAAGCCTTTTGAAGACTTCGGGAGCGATATAAGATGTCGCGCCGTTTGCGCAATCAATGACTATTTTCATGCCACTAAGATTTAAATTCGGAACAGTGGATAATAAAAAGGAAATGTAATCCTCCTCAGCAGATGCCAATGAAATTACCGAGCCTATATTTTCTCCTGTTGGGCGCGGGAGGTCGTCGCCGTGTTTATCGGTTTTTTCCTTTAGATTTTGGATTTCTTCTTCGAGTGCGTCGGGTAATTTGAAACCATTTTTATTGAAAAATTTGATTCCGTTATCGGGCATTGGGTTATGGGATGCCGAAATTATTACGCCTGCGTCAAGCTTATGTTTTTTCACTAAATATGCAACCGCAGGCGACGGAATCACCCCCACCTGAACTACCTTTGCCCCAATGGAGCAAAGCCCTGCCGTAAGTGCCGCCTCCAGCATATCTCCGCTTTTTCTGCTGTCTTTTGCTATGAGAACTGTTGTTTTTGTTGCGTCCTTTGTTAGAACATATGCCCCTAAGCGTCCAAGTTTATACGCAAGTTCCGGCGTTAAATCCACATTCGCAAGCCCCCGCACACCGTCTGTTCCGAATAATTTTTCCATAAATCTCCTCCATTTTAAAAATACATAATATCACATGATATGCGAATGAACAAAAAAATTCCTGCATAATATAATTGAAATAAAGAAAATCTTTTCGCAAAAAAAACGCGAAGAAACGAGGTATCAAATGGCATACACACGTTTTTTTATACCATTAGAAAGCGAAGCAACCGGATACGACTTTAAAGGACGAACCCCCGCAGGGCGATGTATTATCGAAAACAGAGACGGTATGGGAAAAATTTCAGTATGGGCGCAAGATATGAAAACAGAAACCCGATATGGTATTTACTTGATTTTTCCCGCCGAAGGACGTTTTGTTGGAGTACATATGGGAAATCTAAACCCGGACGAAAAAGGCAAGGCAGAAATGCGCAAAGACTTTGAACTTTCCGCAGAGCGATTTGTACTAGACGAGCTAACTGCCGTAGCGATTGTCGTAGATGTGTCCGGGTCGGTAATTTCGCCACTTTGCGGATATCGCAACAAAGCTGTTTCATGGCGCGGAAGTTTTCATGTATGGACTGCAAAAGCCGAACCCGAAATTACGCCTGAGATTATTCACGAACCGACACCGGAGGTTGTCCCGGAGCCAATACCCGAACCGGAACCTATGCCCGAACCTGAACCTATGCCTGAACCTGAAATAATTCCCGAACCTATGCCTGAACCTATGCCGGAGCCCGAATTCATGCCAGAGCCAGAGCCGGCTCCCGAACCTGAGCCTGAGTCCATACCCGAACCCCCTCCCGCTCCACCTCCCGCGCCACGAGCGCGGAAGCCCAAAGGTGCGAAGCCTGTGCGCAGACAAATAGCAAGCTGCCCGGAGCAAACCGAAATTGCCCTCGCACTGGAAACAATGTTTAGCACAAAGGAACATATACAACCCTTCGATTCCGATGACGATGGCACAAAATGGATTCGCCTGACCCTTTCCGACCCTGTTCCTTTGCCCCAAAATCGCCCGCTATTACTGGAAGAACCCTTCGTGCGTGCCGCTTATGCAAACCACGGACATCTAATTCTCGGTTTAAACGAATCTGAATACATCATAGGAGTCCCCGGCGAATATTCACCCGAACTTCGCACTCAGGCAAAACGATTAGGATTCACAAAGTTCAAATCGAACGCACACGAAACCCCAAAACGCGGCGACCAAGGTCACTGGCTTATGCATATTGCAAATAGCCCCGAAACATTGTAACATTGAAATATATTCCAAAGAGTGAAGGGGTCAAATTACATGGAAAACAAATTACTTGGAACAAGCATCGTGGTACAGGTAGGAGTTTTGGTACACGACATTGAGGAAACAGGAGCGGCGTATGCGGCAGTTCTGGGAATTGAAAAGCCGAGCTGGTCGTGGACGGGAACAAGGGAAGAAGCGGAGACGGAGTATTATGGAAAGCCGTCGGAAGCGCGGGCGAAGCTGATGTTTTTCCCCGTGGGCGGAAGCATGACAATTGAACTAATCGAGCCGGACGAACACCCCTCTACATGGAGGGATGATTTAAACAAGAACGGCGAAGGCGTACATCATTTGGCATTTGTGGTAAATGGGATGAAAGAAACTGTTCAGCGGCTGGAAGCGAACGGCATTCCGTTAATCCAAAAAGGCGAGTATCCCGGTGGTCGATACGCCTATGTAGATTCCAATTCACAGCTTAAAACATTAGTCGAGCTTTTGGAAAATGACTAAAAAAACACGCTTCATCTGTGAAAACTGCGAGCATGAACAATCAAAATGGCTTGGGCGTTGTCCTTCCTGCAACCAGTACAACACGTTGCAGGAAGTGACCGTCAAGCCGATTCTACCCGGCGGCGCGGGAGCGGCAGCCGATGTTTTGGTACGAAGCTCTAAACCCCGCGCCACAAGCGGCACAGGTGGCATTTTGCAACTGCGCGAAATCTCTGTAAACGGCGACGGTGCAAGCCGAACCCCCACAGGAATAAACGAACTGGACAGAGTGCTTGGCGGTGGAATTGTATCGGGCAGTATGCTTCTGCTGGGAGGCGACCCCGGCATAGGAAAATCCACGCTTTTATTGCAAATTTGCCGCCATATGGCAAGCGACGATTTCAAAATCCTATACGTATCGGGCGAGGAAAGCGCGGCGCAAATAAAAATGCGCGCAGACCGTTTGCAAGTAGACGTATCGGGCTGTTATTTGCTTGCGGAAACGGATATCTATGCCATTCGCGACGCGGTAAACGAAATTAAACCAACCCTACTCTTCATCGACTCCATTCAAACAATGCGCCTTTCCGACCTCACCTCCCTCCCCGGAAGCGTTACACAAGTACGCGAATGCGCGGCATTTTTTACATATTTAGCCAAGGAAACAAGCATGTCTGTAATTTTAGTCGGGCATGTCACAAAGGAAGGTTCATTCGCAGGCCCACGCATTTTAGAACATATGGTAGACACCGTTTTGTACTTCGAGGGCGACGACAAAGATGCGTGCCGCCTAATCCGCGCCGTAAAAAACCGCTTCGGCTCTACCCACGAAATCGGCGTTTTTGAAATGACCGAGCAGGGACTCACAGCCATAGAAGACCCTTCCGCTTACATGCTCGCGGGCAGACCCTCCGGCGTAGCAGGTTCGGTAGTAACATGCAGTATGGAAGGCACTCGCCCGCTTCTAACAGAGGTACAAGCCCTCGTAACATACACAAATTTCGGCACACCGCGCCGAACATCCACAGGCATGGACTACAACAGAATGGTTATGCTAATGGCAGTATTGGAAAAACGCGCCGGCTACAAACTCCAAAACTTTGACGCATATGTAAACATCGCAGGTGGACTTCGCATAGAAGAACCCGCCGCAGATGCAGGAATAATCGCCGCTCTCGCTTCCTGCTACAAAGAAAAACCCATCCACAAGCAGATAATGGTAATTGGCGAAGTAGGACTCGCAGGAGAATTACGCGCAATTTCGCGCCCCGAAATACGTGTAGCCGAAGCCGCACGCCACGGATTTTCAGGCTGCGTACTGCCCGCCGCAAACAAAAAGAAACTCCGCACCATCGAAAACTTCCGCATACTTGCTGCTGAAAATATTAATGAAATGCTTGATGCTATTTTATAAGAATAAAAAAAGACCTTGGGGGCTTCGCCCCCAAACCCCTACTCGCTTTTTGAAAAAAGCGAGGCAAAAACTTTATCATAAAGACCAAAAATGGCGCGACGCGCCATTTTTAAATTAAAGTTTTTGTCAAACTTTTTTCAAAAAGTTTGCAGGGGTTTGGGGACGGAGTCCCCAAGGTCTTAAATTATTTTAACCTACTACATAAGAAACTTAATCAACTTATCCAAAATAACATTTCCATCGATGGGTTTACCTATGTGGTCGTTCATGCCTACTTCAAGGCAAGCGTTGATATCTTCTTTGAAGGCGTTGGCGGTGAGGGCGATGATGGGTACATTTTCGGAGGCGGGGGTATTTAGAGCGCGGATACGGCGTGTGGCTTCAAATCCGTCCATAACGGGCATTTGCAAATCCATGAAGATTATATCAAAGCGGCCTTGGTCGGCAGAGAACAATTGCACTGCCTTTTCGCCATTTTCGGCGCAAACTACTTCGATGCCTGTTTCCTCCAGAAGGAAGGAGATAATTTCGCGATTAACTTCAATATCTTCTACCATGAGAAGGGTGTGGCCTTTTAGAATTGCCCTATCGAGAGTATTGGTTTTTTTGGTATGGGTTTTTTCTTGGGACGTGGGTTTGAAAGGAATTTCGATGGTGAATCTGGAGCCTAAGCCCTCATTGGAAATAAGCCAGATATCGCCGCCCATTTTTTTAACGATTTGCTTTGTGATAGAAAGCCCCAGACCAACGCCGCCGATTGAATGCAATAGGGTAGCATCTCCTTGCTCGAAAGCGTCGAAGACGCTTTTTTGCATGTCTTTCGGAATACCGATACCATCGTCAGCAACCTCGATACGCAAGGTATCTTCAATGCCGAGTATGGCATTGAGGGAAACATATCCGTGTTCATTAGTAAATTTTATTGCATTGCTAAGAAGATTGATAAAAACCTGCGAAAGGCGCAGTTGGTCAGAGATGATAAATTCGGGAATTTTTTCATCCAAAGTAATGGTGAAATGGATTTTTTTCTTTTCCATTTCAAGTGCAAGAACACTGACGGATTCGTGAACAACTTTGGTGAAGTTCATGGGTCTGGGGTTTAGGGAGAAATTATTTGCTTCAATTTTAGACATATCCAAAATGTCGTTTATAATTGAAAGCAAATGCCCCGATGCCTTGCTTATTTTATTGAGGCAGTAATCTTTTTTATCAAGTTCGCCGCTTTTTTTAGCGATTTCCGTCATACCGATAATTGCGTTCATGGGGGTGCGGATTTCGTGGCTCATATGGGCAAGGAAGCGTGATTTTGCGTGATTAGATTCTTCTGCGATTTTAATACGACTCAGCTCATTAATTCGTTTGCGCTGTCTTTCGGATTCTTCTTGTGCGCGACGATATTTAAAAACAGCAATCGAAAGCACGAGTATAACAACCGATAAAATGGCTGTTCCGATAAGCCACGGACGCTGTGCCTGAAGCATTCTGAGGTTAAAATCGAATGTTCTGTTTGTCCAGTCGTCAGAAATCGCCTGTGTATTTATGGTGGAAAGAGCCTTATTAACAATGGAAGCAAGCAGTTCCATGTCATTGTTAATGGCAAAAGCCACATGGTAGGGCCTGTCGAAAGCAATGTTCGCCCTAAAATTCGGACGCTCGAAAAAGTGCATTGCTTGCAAAAGTCTGCGGGTATTAGTAAAAACAAGGTCAATTTCGCCTGATTCCAAAGCATCCAGCATATCTTCGTGCAGATTAAATCGGGTTATATGGGAATGGTTGGTAAACATATCCAAAAATGCTTCTTCGTAAAAGCTACCCCCAACTAAGCCTACATTCATATAGATTACAGAGTTAATGCCGATAGTGGGCATATCGGCATGGGACATAAATATAAAATTATCAGAAAAAATTTCCGTAGACATCATATAAGAGCTATCGCCCGTACCAAGGCGAAAAACCCCGGCAGATAAATAAACATCGCCGCTTTGTACAAGGTTTCGTACGCCGGTCAAATTTCGTGTTTCGGGATAATTTATTTCAAAAGTAAGCCCAGTAATACTTTCTATTCTTCGCAAAACATCATGAGCAATCCCTTGAATTTCCCCTTCCCATTCATTGTAAAAACTGACAGGGTAGCCATTACCGTGAGCGGATATGGGGATTATGGGATTGTTACGGATAAATGCGCGCTCTTCTTCGGTAAGCAATAAAGACATTCTGTAGCGTGCGGCATCTTGCTTTCCTTCGGCATACAGCTGTGCAAGAATATTCATCCCGCCATTATCAAGGGCTAATTGCACAACATCAATAACTGGTGCGAGTGTTGGATTCGGTGTAGAAAGCGTTGCATACGCAAACATAAACGGATAAAACGGCTCTATGTGAAAATACGGCAAATCCATCGAAAGAGAAATTTCCCCATCACCGACAAAGGCATCAATCACGCCGCTGTTTAAAAGTTCTGCGGCTTCCGCTGAAGTATATGCATAAAACGACTCAAATTCATTAACCTCGCCATAAAGCACATCTTTAATAATTGTGCCTGCATAAAATCCAAGGCGCAAAGGTCTTTCGTTTTCAATTTCCATCAAAGGTCGAGAATTCGGTACACGCGCAGTGGCAAGCGACCTTTGAGAAATCGGGGTTGTTTTGGTAAAAACACCCTCTAAAGCAGGGATTACCGGGAATTGCCCCGTAAAATGAACACGCCCCCTTTCAAGGTCTGCCATCAACTCGTCAAGCTCTTCATAAACAATCACGTGAAACGGAACGTCGAACAAGCTGTTAAGCCAACCAACCATACCGGCCGTAAATCCCAATATTTCGCCATTTTCAGTCACAAATGTTTCATCGTTTTTCATCATGCCATAGTAGAAAATAATATTGTCTACTCTAATTTGTTCGATTGTCCTAATTTGTTCCGTGCTTATGCCGGGTATATCCCTAAAACCATCAAAATGCACCACAGCTTGAGCCGACTGCCTGCCACAAGAAGCAAACGCCACTAATATAAGTAGAAGGAAAAAAGCGGCTACGCCGCTTTTTCGCCGCACGAAGTGCGGTGCGCCGCCAACGGCGGCGGAGCGGAAGTGGGCTCTGCCCACTGTAGCGAGGGGGCTTGGGGGCGTAGCCCCC
>JGI24703J35330_11748705_pt1 | contig 27321 bp, 36 predicted proteins | sample TergutNt197P1_FD_35330 | JGI IMG/M metagenome (IMG submission 35330)
GTTAAATTTGTTTACTTCCCCGTTTCCGAAAGAAAAACACCCTTTAATGCTGCCAACTCGTCTGCCGCCTTCAGCTTTTCGCATGCCTGTCACAACAAGGTCTATATCGTGTTTTTTGTTGTAATCTTCGGCAGGAAATTTCCTTGCAAAATCACAGCACTTTTCGGATATGGAAAATGACGGAGGGTTTGCAATAATAAATTCGCGTAATAATTTGTACTGGCTTATCTCAAAATTGCTTGTGCCATCTTCCTTTTTCGGTCTGCGGCAGTAATACCAATCCAATGATGATTTGCAATCGCCATATTTTTCTGTTGTTGCCGTTTCCGAGGGGTCACTCCAATCTAGTCCATGCCGCTGAAGCCTATTGATGTGGTCACTGGCATCTTTGCTGATGAACGGAACCCCATATTCACGGCATACTGCCGGGATAGTTTTTCTTGGCTTTTCACGGTCAATTGTTATTCCATAACGCCATTCGAGATAGTCAAGGTGTCGCTTTGCGGCTTCAAATTCCAATCCTGTATCGAAAAACACAAAATAAACTTCTGGTGTTCCCCATAAATATGGATTCAACAGTTCCCATAAATTCAAAATAGTATCGCTGTCCGAGCCGCCCGATATTGAAAATGCTATCCGCTTGTGACCGCTGAACACGGATACAGCTTTTTCAAGGGAGTGTGCTTTTTGAGAACCGGGAGTAGCCCTAATGCAATTACATATTTCCTGCATAACTTCGGATATTGTTTTCACAAGAAACTCCTCATCTATATGGCGATTGCACTATTCAGTCCTGCCATCGTGCTTATTTTTACGCCGCACATTTCGGGTAAATTTGCCCTTATAAGTGCTTCAGCAAACGGTGGCGGGACAGCGTTTCCGCAACGGGCAACTTGTGCCGCCTTGGTGATTGGCTTGCCGTCCAGACCAGTTTCGATTGCATAATCGGGAGGGAAGCCTTGTGCGTTAAATAATTCCCTTGGCGTAAGCATTCGCAAGCCGATGTCAGCTATTAAATACTGTTCATCGTTGATATTCACAATGCCCAACGTATCTTGACCGTGGTATTTCACCATAAATGTCCGTATTTCCCCAAAGTTGACTCCGCCTGCTGTAACCGTTCGCATGGGTTCATTTATTGGGTGTGCCGTTTCTTGTCCCTTAAATTTTATAAGGTGACTAGCAACTATGGCATTATGGTCAACGGCTGTTATTGTATTGAGCGGCTCAGTTACTGCATTTCCGCTTCCTTGGTGGCCGCCGCTGTAATATTTAGACATGAAAGCCATTACTAAGCCGTAGCGGTTTGCGCTGTCTGCCGTCATAAGTGGTCGGTCTAAACTTTGTCCTCTTACTTCTTTTCCCGATTGCTCACCATGATACTGAATGAGTGTTGGGGCAACGAGACAATGCTCTGCTTTTGTTACAATAGTAGTGATTGGCGCATCAACCGGGTATTGCCTGCCATCACCGCTAAATCCTTGTTGGCTAAGTTGTATAATCGAAGGGGTAACAACTCCATACCCATTAACTGATGTGATTGTGTTTAACGGTTCACCGCCGTGCTTGGGCGCATTGTCAAATTTGAAATCCACAATAAACGGCTCTGGGTTTTCAATTACAAACTTCTGCAATCCCTTGGCTATGCGTTTGAGCGTTGATTCAGCCAGTGGTCGCACGGCACGAAGCCCATATTTTTTAAATATTTCTTCCGAGGTGTCGAATATCGAAGGGTAGGGAAGCGTCCAGTCAATTATTTCTGCCGCTGTGCGCCACGGCTTCAACATACCAATTTTTACGGCATCGCTTTTCGGGTCTCCGTGAGTAGGCTTCGGCCATACTATGGGCTTTCCATCACATCGAGCGATTAAGAAGAATCGCTTGCGGATTGTTGGTGCGCCATAATCACAGGCTCTTAATTCTCGACAATCTATCGTGTAACCGTATTTTTGTAATGCATTAATAAAACTTCTGAATGTTCGCCCTGCCTGTTTCTTTATTGGTTGGCCGTCTTTAACGGGTCCCCATGTCTTAAACTCCTCCACATTTTCGAGGATAATCACCCTTGGACGTACTGTTGCCGCCCATTTAACCGCTATCCATGCAAGCCCACGAATTTCCTTGTTGACAGGCTTTCCACCTTTAGCTTTCGAGAAGTGCTTGCAATCCGGCGAAAACCATGCAATTCCAACGGGTTTGCCCTTCGTGGCTTCTCGCGGGTCTACATCCCATACGCTTTCGCAGTAATGCTTTGTGTGTGGATGATTTAACATGTGCATTGAAATCGCATCTTCATCGTGATTTATTGCTATGTCTACAGGCCGCCCGGTTGCAAGTTCAATTCCTGTACTTGCACCGCCTCCCCCTGCGAAATTATCAATTATTAGTTCGTCAAACGGATTTGCTTGTTGCATCAGTTTACTACCCCCTCATGTGTTGAAATCCTTGTAGCTTGTGCCGTATTTCATATGTGCTTTTATTGATGCCGGACGTTGCCATGACCGAGCGTATGCGTTCCAGTCCTCGCCGTAGTCAGTTTTGGTGTTAGAAAAATCCCTATATAGCATTGCAAATGGCATAGCCCCTGCGTGAAAAATTTTTTGTAGCCGCGCTTCGTTTTTATCTCGGTCATCCCCAATAAGTGTGTAGCATTTGATTTTCTCTCGATTAAACCCTGCCTTTACCAATTTTGCCGCTGCTTCCTTGAATTTCGGAAGCGCATCGTCTGTGTCGCAGGCAAGCCAGAGTTCCGATATACGCAAACTGGTGATGTTGTCTATGAAGTGACTATTTATAAGGTTAGCCGCCAGACCGCCCTTGAAGCAGATGCCTTTTTGGGTGCGGAGCATATCGAAAACCTTTTCTTTGTGGGCTTGGCTTGCCTGCAGAAAATTATTGTCTTGGATGATGTTTCCTTGGTGGATTGGTATTTCACGAAGCCGCCCCTCAACAATCGGCACTCTGCACCATGGGCATTGATTGTTGCACCCTCTTGTTGTGTAGGTGATTCCTGCTTTGACATACATGCCAGGTATAAATTCTTCTGCCGGAGAGCCGTATGCCGGACCACCCAATTTGACAGGTCTGTTCGTCTGCCCTTCCCATTGGTATGCCAGAAACTCGCAGAGCGGTTTATCCCAAGTAAATGTGCATGAGATATGAACTTCTTTGTGTTCCGGCATAAGGTGTGGCTCTGGCGGTTCACCGATAAAAACCATGTCATCATCGGGAGTAAATTCTTTATGCCGCCGTGGGAAAACTCGGATTATTCCGTTCAAATTGCACCACCCATTTGCCTTTTCTCATGTCTATACCGAACAAAATAATCGGGATTTTCCAAACGCTCTACTCGCCCACGGCAAGCACAGGCTGACCGATTCAATTTTTGCCCTATTTCTTCATAACCGCACCCTTTTTTCCGTAAATCCAGAAGCGTTTTAATTTCTAAATCCGTCCAAAATCGTGGGCTTGCTTTCACCGGGCGTTGCTTTAATCCTAAATTAATTATCCTGCGTTTAACCGCACCCTCTGTCCTTCGCAGCTTGATTGATATTTCTGCGTATCCATACTTAAATGTGTTCAGCATTCGCATGAGTCTATCGTCATCAGCTTGACTCCACGGTTCTTTTGTAAATTTGGATGCGGTATAATCTGCTTTACGCTTATCGGCTACCCAACTTGGTTCTAACCCAAGTGCATTGATTTCAAAGTTTGCAAAATTGATGTCATCTTTGTTCTCTTCTGCCCATTTCCAAAAATCATCTATGCAAACCATGAGAAACTTATTTTTTTCTACTCGCTTATACTTCATCGGGAATCCGTCACGAGGCAATCGCATTTTCAAGTATGAATAATTATGCTCTTGCCCGATGGCGCGGAGTAGTTCAAGAAAAGAAATCAACCCCCCACGTTGCCTATGTGCGCCAAGTTTTAACTTGGACGCTTTTATTTTGACTGCCGCCACTGAGCGGTTAAGCCTTTTGGCTATTGTTGGAATGGATGACTCTCCCCACAAATCCCGGAGTAGTTCGTACTCCTCATTCGTCCAGTTTTTTGCACGAGCCATAATTTCACCCCCACATGGTTAATATTTAACAATCCGTAATTCCAACCACGGGTATGTTGCATCCCACAGTTTCTTTTTTAGCTTAAATTCCTTTGTTTCTACGCCTTTTACATCTTCGAGCCAAACCGTGCCGTCTTTGCCGCAGACAATGAAATCGGGTTTATACCGAATCCCACCGGGCAATGCAAATGATGGTTGCAAGCCGAAACCAAGAATCTCATTTGCATCTGCCAGAAGTTTCAGTTCCGAATATCGCCGTGCTTCAGCTTTGCTGTCGAAGGTAATGCCATCAACTTCCGTTTTGACATTACGGTATTTATTCGGCTTGGCTTGCTTCGTTAAAAACTGGCGATATTCTTCCTTCGACATCCTCATACAGCACCTCGTAGCACTTTCCAATATTCGTTTTTTGCCAAAACACCAGTTCACGCAGCGGTACTTTTTCGAGCCGCTGCCCTTTGGTGTTGAGTAAAATGTCTTTGCAAAGTTCCGCCTTGGATTTATTGCACACAAAGGTTTTACAAACCATTGGCCGCATATGATAAATGCTGCACTTACCCTCCGAGTTCAAAAACGGGCAAGTCATATCCAACGTGTTCTCTGTTGCCATAACGAGCGGCATGGAGGAGTGCGGCTTCATTTTCTTTTTGCTTACATACCGTGTCAGAGTGTTTAACTCTTGCCGTGTTAGCACAATGATATTAGAACAGCACCCTCCGCAATTTGAACATTTACCGTCCTCGGTGAAATCTTTAATGCTGTGGTTCATTTGAGAATATTCATAGGCGGATGCGCTGTGCTGACTCTTTAACATTCCACACCCTCGGTATAAACCGAGTGCGTACCGTCAATCAGCTTTTCTTCTTCATCGCTTTTTGCATATCCGAGGCTTTCAATGAAAGCATACACTCTGGCAAGTGACTCGCTTGGTGTATAATCCCCTTTGTGGTCAATGCAGGATACATTACCCGGCTCAAGGCGGCAGTAGGTGCCTTTGAAAATAAATGTGCCATTGTTTCTGACATCGTTGTATTCATCAAGAATTCTGTTGATTGCTTCGTCACGGGTTTCGCCATCGCTTTTGCTATCCCAAGACATGCGGAATTTTTTATCAATGCTAAACATGGCGCGAATTACACCTTCATCTGCATTGAGTTGACTAAAAAGGGCAAAGGCAGCCATTTTATTAACCTTTTCGGAATGCTCTGTGTTTGAATGAAACCGTTTAGCGAATGTCAGTCGCATTTCATACGCCTGTTTGAACATTCCGTTAATCCGTGCTTCATGGGCTTCTTTGCGCTCTTTTTCTTCCTGTGCGGCTACTTTTTTTGCCTCGGCATCGTTATTTTCGTTGGCTGTAGCGTACACGGTTATTCCGCTGAATCCTTGCTCGACCATGTAAAACAATTCAATGCCGACATAGTCACCATTGGGGTCTGCTGCTTCAGCGGCCAACTTAGTAACTTCTTCCAAATCCTGTGAGTCATGCCTGTAGAAATTCCTGTAATTGCTTTTGCTTGCCTTTCTGCCAACTTCGGGGTTTACCTCGGTGGCAAAGCCGGAAATAATGCGAATAAGCTGTGCCTTTTGTTCGTCTTTTTCCTGTTGCCGCATAGCACTGTCTAATGCCCAATCAAACTCCTTTGTACCAACTTGCTCAAAAACTTCTGCGCGTTTTTCGGAATTTTCGATTTTGTACATTTTTTCATAATCGCTAAGTTCAATCGGTCTGCCTTGTACTCGTTCAATGGCATCTTTGCCGAAAGTTTTAACGATTTTCACCCTGCGGCGCACTGTGGATTCAGAAAGCCCAGTTTTTTCGCTGACATCTTTAATGCTGTCACCCCAATCGAGCATTAACTGTATGCCCTGCGCCTCTTCCAAAAGGGTGAGTTCTTTCCGTTGCATATTTTCCGCAAGCATTAAGGCAAGTTGCTCTTTTAAATCCATGTCCGTTTCAATTTTACATGGAACCTCGGTAAGCCCTGCCAATTTTGCAGCCTCTGTGCGGCGGTGACCGATTACTAACGTGAAATCACCTGTGTATGCTTTTTTGCCGGCGATTTTGCGTTGGTACAGTTCCACATCAACGGGAACAATGGTAAGGTTTTGCTGAATACCCCTTACTTTGATGCTTTCAGCAAGTTCGGTTAAATCACCTAAACTCCCCCGTGGATTATTCGGGTGTGGGAGTAACCTGCTCAGTTCGATACTTGGTAATTGCATGTGTACCTCCTGTGTTTTTGGCTTCGAGAGCCTTTATTATTAAACCGTCTTCGGTGAAAGACCTTTATTACGATGATGCGTTTTGGCTGAAGTTAAGCAGATTGAGTTGCCGGGGCTTCTGTCCCCAAGAGAAGTTCTCATCGAGGATATTCCAGAGGATGGTATCTGCCTCAGTCCAGTCCTGCCCCATCGTGTTTACAATATCTTTGAAATCTTCTATGTCGTGGCCGTGTAAATCGCCAAGAGTGCCGACATGCCGCAATTCGTGATAGAAAAGCAAAATGCGTTGTTCGGGTGATTTGCGTTCAAAAAGGTGCTGCCGAATCTCGAACACATACCAATATCCCCAAACCTTTGTCAGTTCTTTAGCAGCCTTTTTAACCTGCACCACCCAAGCGTTGCCCGTTGGTGGTTTATTTTCGTAGGAAACATGGTCTTCAATGAACAAAATGCGCTTGGGGTTTATGTGTTCAAGTTCTGGAAACTTGGCAATCAGCCGTTCGGCAAGCGGAACGTACTCGTAATTTTTTATCCAATGACGAGGGCTGTATTTGCCGTTTTGAATTTGCCCTCGCAGATGCAATTGTCCGTTATCGGTGCGCATCGTATATTGCAAGGCATAGCCATCATCTACGCACTCTTCAAACTCAACTTCTCTGGTATATTCGTCTTGGATAATGATTCGTTTTCCCACGTTTTCAGCCTCCTACCTCTGCTTTTCTAAGCATAATTGTTACCGTACACCGATTTAGTTCCCGCCTTAGCAGATAGTTTTTAACTTCGTCCGAAAACAAAAGGTGAAAATAATTGTCAACGGTTTTCCCAAAATGCTTAGGGTATCTGTTAATTTTTTGTATGGTGTAGGCTTCGATTTCCTTGAATTCTTCTTGGGTGATATATTCGTTTGACAATGTTAGCCTCCTCATTTCAAGCGGTAGTTTTTGTCTCGTGAATACCCTATCTGCACACAGAAATTCGTTTTAGAAAGTTCAAAAATACGGCTTCCAATGGCCTCGTCAATGTCAATCAAGTCATCAACAAGCAGTTCGGAAGATATGATTGTCACGAGGTTTCTGTTGATGTAGCGGTAGTTAAGCAGTTCGTGAGCGAGTTTTATATCAGCCTCAGTTGGGAACTTGCCTCGTTCTGTTTTGAAAAGGTCATCAATGTACAGTACATCTGCGGTTTTTAAAGGCTCCATTGCCGCAAGATATTCATCTGCACTGTTAACAACCGCTTTCAGTACAGGGGATTCGTCGCGCCAGAGCATATACCGAGCCGCCTCTCCCATTGTGAGAAACTTCCCAACAACGGCTGTGCAAAGGTGGGTTTTTCCTGCACCTACTTGACCGCCCATGAACAGCCACTCTGAATGCGGATATGAGTCAACAAAACGCTCGGCCTTAGACTTTGCTTGTCGCTGCCATTCTTCTGTGACTTCAAAACTGTCAAATGTACACCTGTCAAGCTGTCCTGCGATGCCGCTTTTTTCAATATTCCTCATGCTTGCCCGGATACTTATGCAGGTGCATTGCCGCATGACCTCATAACCGTCTTTGACAATTGCTATATGACCTTTGTTCTTGCATAAATGGCAGTCATAGCCCTGCAAATCACCCGATGTTTCGTTGTAGCTATTCGCTTTTTTCTGCATAAGTTCTTCAGAGGATAGTTCCGAGGGTGGATTTGTTTTCATCCGCTCCAGTATTTCTGCTAACACCAAGACTTCTGCCTCCATTCGTGCCGTTATTTTGCGAGACCATCTTTGCATAAAGTTGGTCGTACTTTTCCCTAAATGTTTGTGTGCTTAAAATATTGGATTGCCAAAATGAATCTTTTACAGCGAAAGCTAAAACCTCTCGCAATTCCTCTGGCGGTTTTCCGTCAAGCCTTAACAAGCGGTCAATGTGTATGCACCACTTGAAAATCCCCTTGTCATCCTTCGGTACTTTTGCCTTCGGGTTAACCAGAAGAATCTTGTCAGCCAAGTATTTCGAGCATTTATAAGGGATTCCCTCCTTGTCGAACTCCTTGCCCTCCTGCGGTGGCACGGAAGCGTCACCAGAGAGGTTTTTATTACTTTTATTTACTTTACTTTTATTTACTTTACTTTGCGGATTGCCGTTGACATTTACTTGGTTATTGCGTGCATTAACATAGTTAATGTTGACATTTACTTGGTTATTGTTTGCAACAAGGAAATACTCGGCAACCATTGTGATGCACTTACGCCGTTCGGAGGCTTTCAAAAAACGCTTTTGAATGCCATGGGAAGTTAATATTGAAAATTCCTCAAAGAGTCTATCTTCGAAAAAGCCTACCTGTAGTGCCTTCTTCACAACCTCTTCGACTGCGCCCTCGCTTATCCCAACATCGTCAGCAATTAGAAAAGGCATATCTTTGTCCCACACAACGTAATACCCATAATCTCGGTAGATATTAGATAGCAGGCTGATTAGTACGACAGGTGCTACTGGACCACATGCTCTTGTAATCTTCCTTACTTTGAGGTCTTTAAGGAAATCAACTTCCACAGGGTAGTAATCAATTCCTTGCTTCAATGGACGCGCCATTCATTAAATCACCACCGTTTCCGCTTACCATTAATCACTCTTTAAGGAGTTAATAGCAAGTTAATAAAGGTTGTATACTGCATAATCATTTCAGCCGATGTTGCCTGTTTTTTGGTACATAAGACATAAGCCGAAATGCCTATTCATTAAAAATAATTCCGTACACATGATGCTTTTCTGCGAAGGTATCGCGCCCAACTTGGTGGGCTTCGTCATGGTGAATACGGCACAGACAAATTTTGCGGTGGTCGCTATCATCGTAAGTTGTGCGGTTTCTACCCATGCCGATTACATCCCAATGATGGACTTCCCCATCAATACCGCAAATAATGCACTTTTTACGTTTCAGCGATGAATATATTGCGGCGTTAATATCGTCCGTGCGGTTGAGCATGGTATCCATCAGCGGAATATCCCACTCAAGGGCAAAATCCAAAAGATGGCTGATAAATCGCCGGGCAGTTGTGATACTGCAATCGCTGAATGAAAAGAAATCTTCCCCGGTTGCACCCATGAAGTGGTATTTCATAATGTCTTTCAAGGGTTCGGGCATATAGCCTGTATGGGCAGCAATATCTGCAAGCGTAGCGTAGGCTTTTTTGCGTTGCTCTGCGGTTATGCGCCGCCCATCATCAATTCGGAGTTCGCCCTTAAGCGTTCCGTTGGTGGATAGCTTTTTCAAGGTGTCGGTAAGACTCTCACGAGGCACAAGAACATTAAGCCATGTTCCCTCCGGGGCTTCCTTATTCACTTTTGCTATAATTTCACGGTGCATAAGTACACCCCCATATTGCTTATTTAGAAAAGCAATCTCGCCTCAGAAATAAACTGGCTTCTTTGCACAGCTTGAACTTTGCCATTCCACCCTGTCATTGCATTTGGGCTACTGATGTTCAAATAATCTCGCGCCCTCGTTATGGCTACATAGAAAAGTCTGCGCTCTTCTTCGAGGTCACCACGGTTAGGGAAAGTACCTTGTGATGCGCCGATTATAAAAACCTCGTCAAATTCTAGCCCTTTACTGCCGTGTACTGTCATAAGGTAAACCTTGCTTGCATCACGCTCTTTGTCTGGCCGCTCGGCAACATTGCCGAGGCGCACCCATTCAAGAAGTGCAGCGGCGGTTTCCGGTTCGCCAAGGTCAATCTGCCTTTGATGCCATTTGACTATTTCATACCTTGCGCCACGGTCATCTATTTTGAGTGCGGTGGCTATGCGGTTTGCACCTTCCGATATATTGGCATTCGCATGGAAACGCTCATTCACAAGGTCAAGTGTAGCCATAAACTGCTCTGCTTCCTTAGTGACCTTTAAGGCTTCCAAGAGAGGAATGTTGTCTTGCACTTGCGTCCATTCGGCATCTAGCAGAGCCTTTTTACTTGCCCTTATGGTTGCGATTCTGCGTACCGCAGCATCATCCAGTGGGTTTTCTAAAGCGGCAATCCATGCGATTAATTCTTTTGCACCTTTGCCAGCGAATGGATTATCTGCCGAAGATAAAGTTTCGCACCTGATATTGTTGGCCGTCAGAAGGTCCTTGGCTCGTTCAAGCTGCTTGTTTGTTCTGGCGAGTATCGCCGTGGTTTTAGAGATGCCGAGGCTTTGGTTAGCTTCCAATCGTGGCAAAATCGCTGTTATTTCAGCTGCATCATCGCTCGGTCTGCGGCACTCTACTTTTACGCCTTCTTTTTCAGTGACGAGGTTCTTCTGCGTTTGGTGATTATATTTAATAAGCGCATTAGCGGCCGTGACGATGGGGAGCGAAGAACGATAATTTCGCTCCAGTTTTACCGTGTGCCATTCGGCATTTTCGGCAAGCCCCAAAATTATGGTGATGTCGCTGCCTCGGAAGCCATAAATGCTCTGGAAGTCATCACCCACCACAAACACATTGGCGGGCTTTGTTCCCTGCACGATTGACCACTGCTCCCCGTCCGTATCTTGGAATTCGTCAACAAAAATATGTTTGTACTTTTGCTGAAGATATGTGCGTATGCCTTCACGCTCATAAACTGCCGTTTTTACCGTTTTAATTAGACCGTCAAAGTCAAATGCATTGTTGCGCCGCAAGCGGAATTCATATTCCTTTATGGCTCGTTCCGCTTGCCGTTGGTCTGTGGAAGTCATGTTGTCTATGCGCCCGGCACGGAAGTCGGCCACTCGCTTGACAGGGATTTTGTATTTAAGGCTTGTTAAAACCTCCGTCAGCAGTTCGTCACACTCTGGCTGGTCGTATACGCTGAAATTTGGCTCATAACCAAGTTCAGTAGCAAAGGTGCGGATTACATCTACGCAAAAGGCATGGAAGGTATTGCAGAATAATTCCTTGCCATCTGCACCAATTAAACTGATAACGCGCTCTTTCATTTCTGCACCGGCCGCTCTGGTAAAAGTAAGCGCAAGCATATTCTGTGGGCTTATGCCCGATTCCCAGAGCCGGGCTATTCTTCGGGTTAGCACTTGCGTTTTGCCTGTTCCTGCACCTGCAAGGCATAATATTTGGGGTTGTTCGCTGAAAACGGCTTGGTGCTGTTCGGGGTTGAGGGTACTGTAATCAATCATTTTGCACCTCCAACAATTCTGGATTGTCGTGAATGTTGCCTATAATCGTGGCGTATTTGTGCAGTTCATCACTCACATACATCAAGTAATTATCTGGACTGCCTTTGGCTACACACAAAAACCTTCCCCCTCCAGCATCCCAAATCACCGTAAAAACCATGTCGCAGCGGTCACGTTTTAATAAATCCCCTTCAAAAACCAACAAATCAATTGGCACCTTGCCGCGATAACTTTCTTTTGCTGGTAAGCCGGTGCATTTCCCTATCGTGTCAGGGTCAACTTGATATGGAAAGTCATCGTGGTCACGGATGAAGTGTGCATTATCTGCTCCTGACACTGTAAAATACCCAATGTACCATTTATCGTTTGTTAATCGCTTTCCTCTGGACATATGCATATTGCTCACGCCGCACCTCCGTCCAAATTCCAAACATGCCATCCGCTTCCGGCGCAAAGAGCATCTCCTGCTTCAATTTCAAGCACTCCGCTAAGAATTATGTTGTCGAAGGATTCCCCTGCCACTTCCAAACCTTTTAATACATTCATAAGGTTTTCACGGTCTAGGGCTTCCATGTTGTCAATCGCCAAAATTTTAAGCGGTGGATTCAGCTGCTCCACAATGGTTGTCATAAAGGCAATAAGCAGAATCATCTGCTCCCCGGTGGAAAGTGCATCAAAGTTATGCCGTTCTTGGCGGTCATGGTCTACATAGCCGAATTGGAATATTTCTTTACCCTTCTCGTCCTCGGTTTGGATATAGAAGAATCTGTTTACACCCATTGCGCTAAGTTTGGTTTGTACGCACTCTTTCAGCGGTGCAAGAGCATCTTTTACAAGTTCGCCCTGTAGTCCTTTGGGTCCAACTGCCTCTGAAATTCGCTTCCATGCCTCTACGTGGTAACCGGCAACTGTGCCATCTACCATGCTTGATTTGAGGTTAGCGAGGGTATTGCGAACTTTGGTTTGTTCGTCAACCGTAGATTTTAGGACTGTAATTTCGGTTTCAAGTTCCTTTATGCGGTTATCCAATGCCACAGTTGGCAACAGCGGCCACTCTTCAGCACCTTCGGTGGGAAGCAGGGATTTTAATTCTTCCTTTTGAGAAGTCAGCCATGCCGCCATTGCAGTGTCATCGTTTTCGGGCTTTTTCAAATCTGCCTCAAGGTCACGGATAACCTGCTGAACTTCCTCGTTGGCGCGAAGGGCATTAATTTCTTGCTGCCTAAGCCCATCAATTTTGGCTTGGCATTCCTGCGCGGCACGTTTTTCATTTTCGAGGTTTGCATTGTTGGATGTGCCTTTTTCGGTTATTTCCCTGATTGTGGCTGTGTGTTGTTGGGCTTCGAGTCCGAGTTCCATCATAAGTTCGGTGAAATCTTGACCGCACTGTATGCGTTTATCCACCGGGCAAGTGCCGCTCTGATTTTTAAGGCTATTGATGAGTTTTTCGTTTGCATCCCTTTGTGACTTTGCGGCTTGGTGTTGTTCTAGTAGCACAACACGCAAATTTTCAAAAGAGGCAATGTTTTTGTTTATGGTTTCCAAGCGTTCTGCTTCGTGGGCTATGGCAGCCTTATTATCCACTTGCACCAGTTCACGCTTATAGTCGGCAATCATTTCATTAATCGCCGCAGCATTTTTGGCAGTGTCGCTTGCCTCCGCTTCGACAATTGCCTTCTTTCGGGAAGTGATTTTTTGATTGTTAAGTTCACGTTGCCTGTTCTCGCTTTGCACCCGTGTCAGTTCATTGGAAGCCGTAAGCCGCTCTTCGCTCAGAGCCTCGTGCTTTTTACGGTTTGCGTCCAAATTACGGTCAGTTTGCTCTAAATCGTTTTTATATTCAGCGATTTTCTGAGCCGCACCTTCGGATTTGTCGCGTTCTTTTTTCCAATGGGAAAGTTGCTCTTTGGCATAAATCAGCATTGCCGTCAGTAAGCCTTGGTATGTTTCGCAATCGCCAACTTGCGGAGCGTTTGTTAGGCACTCATCAATGTCAGCATGGAGGGCTTCTACCGCTTGCGGGTCTGCATCTTCATCCTCTGAAAAGGCAGCTATGGCTAGGATTGCCTTATACATGGTGGTAGCGTCAAATTTCTCACTATCTTGATTTACAAGGGAAAATATAAACTCCCTCCGCTTCATGTCGGACAATCCCAAAAACTCGCTAAAATCCAACATAACAGGGGCTTTCCCGAATTCATGTTCCAGCCGCTGCTCTTTTTGGGCTGCGGTTTTTTCACTGCCTTTCGGTGCAATGGTGATGGTCTGGGTAATAGTGGTGTCTTTGCGTGAAAACTTACGAGATACGTTTTTTACATCGCTTGTTTCAAAGCCAACTTCCAGAGCGTTACCGCTTGCCAGCTTCATTGTTTCGGCTGGCTGCTTGCCTTTGCCGGGGATATATCCCAACAAGGCAAGCCCAAGCGACTGGGTGCGTGTGGTTTTACCTGCACCATTCGAGCCGATGATGATATCGCGCCCGGTTAGAGTCTGCTTGGCGTTTGCGCCTTTGATTCCGCGCATTGTGATTTTTGTAATCACGTTCATTTCTCCTTTCGGTGATGGAGTTTGCCGTCTTTCCGGCTGTCTATTGCATGGGTGAGGATTTGCACCTCACATGAGCCGGCACCTGCTCACATCGGAGGGAATTGAACCCATAGCCCCTGTCACCAGACGTTTTTATCCGTAGGGCTGACACCTGACCTTTGCGTGGCTACCTATTTCACCACCATGCATCTTGCTATTGTTGTGCCTTTTTCGCTTCTTGTTGGCACTTGCGGCATAAGCCGCGCCCATAATTTTTAGTTGAATAGCCATGTTCGGCAGAATTAATGGATGCACTACAGTCTGCACATTCATATGATGCGCCGTCCGGAGGCGGTGGAGTATAATTGCCAACATTTGAACCTTTTTTCGCTTCGATAATCCGACTGGCTTCGGAGCGATATATTTCTTCAAATTTACCAACTTCGCGCCCACATATACCGGCTATTTCAGCCATTGCATCTGCTTCGGGCATACTGCCGAACAATGTTTTTATGAAACCTATTTGCTTGGATGATGCCTTTTCGTACTGCCCTGTTGCTGCGCCAAAATCCTCCATGTCCTGCGTGAACATTCGGCTTGCGCCGGTGGCTTTTAAGACGGCATCCACAAAAGCCCTCTTATTTGCCATTTTGATTAATGTGTTCTGCAGGTCGGCAGAGTCTGGGTTTTCAATTTGAATGTCTTGCCCTTTGCCATCCTTGCCTTTGCGGTAACGGTGCTTTTTTTCACGACTATTGCTTGCACCTACGCCGTAGGCAATCTGCATTCCGCTGTCAATATGAATAAGTGGCATTCCTATTACATAGCTGAAAATGCCTTTATCCCAATCCTCACTTCTGTCAAGCACATCAGCTTTGCCCTGCGCCAACTTGAAAACCTTACACAATATTTCTGCACCCGGTTTAAGAAGCGTTGGTTTATCAGTGCCGGGGATGCGGTCAAAATCCTTGCCGAGTTCAAGCAATTCCTCAAATAACTGATTGAGGGCATCCCTCATCTGCACGGCTTCGGCAATTTGCGCCTGCATATTTCGCGGCATAATGCTGTAGCCGCTCTCGACTACTTGGTTATCTTGGCTCATGTCTTACTCCTTTCGGTTTTGGGTTATATTTGCAGTTAAACGCTCGGTGTGATATACTTTCTTTGCGAATAATCCCCGGTAGATGATGACTGTGGATTAAACCGCTTCGGTGATGGAATGCCCCCTTCGAGGGGCTTTTCCTATGTGGCGGTGACCGCTTACTTTCTGCGTTTCCGATTCTTGCGTTTTTTCTTGCCAACAATGAAAGCCTTTGACCAGAAACCCATAGTGCCTTGATTTGTTTCCTTGGCGGCCATCATCGCCGCGCTATAGCTGTCGAGATTGTTAAATTGCGTAACTTTGCGCATCCTGTGCCGCAAAATATGCCGGACAACTTCGTCCACGGCTGAAATTGGGTAATAATACCGTGTGAACTTGTCTTTGACTGTTCTTGGGGCTGTGATGTCGCTTCCGATGTTGAACATGTAAGAAAGGTGCTTTTTGCCTGTGTGGTCTGAAATACGGATGCTGTTTGCCAAGCCGTAGTCAAACTTTAGATAGATGGAGTCCGTGCTATAGGCGTTATAGCGTTGTATAACCACCCCTGCCACCAACAGCCGCTTTTCTATCTCGCGGGCTACCTCTTTAATTTTCAAATGTAAATCACCTCGCAATATTGGAATAAAGCGGTTAATTGAGGTTTAACAAGGGTGTTATAAGTTCGCCAATTTCATCATCGGTTAGTGCCGAAATGTCCCCGCCGTCCCCAGTTTCGACTTCTTTCACAATTACAACATCGCCCACGATGGGAGATTGCTTCCCTTTGCTTTTAAAGTTGTAAAGGTCGCTGCCGATTCGATTAAGGGGCTTCTTTTTCAAAAGACCTTCCTCGTCTACAATCATGCAAAACGGGTGGCGCAGTCCTTTTGGGCGAACAATCTCTATATAGCCGCCGACAATTTCTTAGAGACTTTTGTACAGAGGTTCGCAAAGGTCAATAGTGCTGACTATATTATTGGTGGAAATTTTAACGCCCTTCATATTTACCTCCTTGCGAATCCCTGTATCCTCTGCTAAAATGTAGACAAAGGACACCTCTTGTGTCTAAGCCGCTGACCTCGTTCCCCAACGTGCGCGGCTTTTTTATTGCCCCTTTTCGGTTAACCATTTGCGCATGTCCTCCTCTCGAATTGTGCCGCCCTCTTTCGGCATATGGGCGATAAAATCCCACTTGAACTGTTGGTACAACTGATTTTTCTGCGCGGCTTCCTGCCCAATCATGGCTGATAAAATGTTAAGTGCCAGTTCTGCCGGACCGCTGCCGCCATATCCCCACTCAAACCCTGTGGGGCTGTGATGTACTACTTCGTGTGGTACATTTGCTACGGCATACCCACTTGCATCACGTTCAAGCATTACTTCAAAGACACCAATGCCTTTTGAATTTGAATGAATGGCAGTTTGCCTTTCTTCCTTTTCACCGGCTAAACCTTTGGCTTGAATGCCGAGGTATTCAGCGCATACACGCCCGACACCCATCTCAGCCCAAGGCTCAGTCTTTAGCTTCCGTCCGCAGCGGATACACGTTGATATTTGCATCGTGTTCCCTCCTTGCCGTTTCAAACACCGGGGCAGATGATAAAACCATTACTGCAATGGCAATTCCTAAAGGAATAAACATAAATTCGCCGCCATATGCCCTGTAGCCACGTTCCAAATATGCAAGTTCCATCATGAAAGGGGTCGCGGCCACGGATAGAAGAAAAATGGCTGCGGCGATTATGTGTCGCCACGTTATTTTTAGAATCCATACAATGGTTTCGTGGCTTCGCTTAATCGGTGGCGGCAGCAATCTAAGGTGATTCGACTCCGCATGGTTTATTTCAAACTGCTTCATTTCCACTTGAATCACCTCCCTCCGCCTGCTGGTCTTGGAGGTTCATTAGGCGAATTTTCAACTGCCCAAGGTCTTTGTTGCTCTTTTCCAGTTCCCTCGAATTAAAAGGGCAATTGGATTTATTGAGCGCAATAGCGTCCAGTTCTTTGGCTTTTTCTTCGGTCATGTCGGGGAAGCCCTTGCACGTTCCGCGCTTGCGATAGTATTTATTGACCTGCTTCATGAAGCCATGAGCATCTACGCCCCGCGCAATCAAGTTTTTTGTTTCTGCAATCTTGGCTTGTAGTTCGGTTTTTGAGTTATCCATGCCGTTGTCCTTTCTTCAATTGTTTGTTACGTGGGCAACTCGCATAATGCGGTACCCAGCCGTGGCCGCTTTCCTTGCCTTCACCTTCGTACTCGCAGGAAAAAACCTCTCCATGCGCAGTCACTATTCTTTTGCTGCCCTTTGGCTTCAGCCAATATGGGCGCGAATCCCCATCAACCGGCATTTTCTTGCCCTTGACGGTTGTTATCCATCTGATGGGTGCATTGCAAAACTTACATTTGACTATCATTTCAGACCTCCTTCCTACGGTTAATTTTTGCAGCAGTTCTTTTATTCTTTATCTGCTGGCACTTGAAATTGCGGCTCCACGCCAGCATTTGTGCCTTGGCATAAAATTAGGGCGAGGTTTGTTTTTACTTCTTCAATTGCGGATGCGGCAGCCTCTGGGGTTTTGAATTTTCCGAAAGGGATGCCATTAACGAATAGACCATGCGTTTCCTTTTCTTCTGCCGAAAGTGCAGGGATAGGTATAACTTGCATGATGCTGTTTGCCCCAAGAATCCCTGTTGATAGCCTGTCTTGGCTCGTTAAAATGAACATGAAGTATCCTCCTTGTGATTGGCTTATAGTCTGTTTCTTCCTTCAATAATCAATTTGCAACCGCTGCCCCATTCATGCTTTCAACGTAGGCAACGATGCGCGGAAAAATGGTTCGTGCGATGCCGTCAATTTTTTCTTGCGGAATTGCCTTCAAGCTAAATGGCGGTTCGCAGCCACAAAAACCTCTCTCGTCAGCTTCTTCGTTACATATTGGGCAAATCTTGTAATGCCATCCCATGACTACGCCTCCTTTTTCTTTACCAAATCATCCAATGATGCACCAAGCCGCACGGCAATTCGCACGAGAACCTCCACGCTCGGAGTCTTAAACTCTCGCTCCATATTGGAAATCATGGATTGATTTACACCCACGGCATCAGCAAGCTGAGTTGTGGTCATGCCAGCAGCTTCACGCAGGGCTTTCAGCCTCTTGCCGTTTACCATCAGGTTGCCTCCTTTCAAAATCTGAAAATCCCTATTTTTTATTACTTAGGTAATTGACACCACACCTGCAAGGGGGTTATAATTTCATTGTCCAGATGAAACTAAACCCCTTGCAAAACAGTGGGTCGGCTTCTTTTTGCCGTTTTTTATTACCGTGGAAATAGGATAATCGGGATATTCAGATTTGTCAACCCTTTAATTTGAATATCCCGAAATATTTTTAGGAGGGTGCCAATGGTACTTGACAGAATCTTAACGCTTATGAGCGATAGAGGCGTGAAAGCAAAGGAGTTGACATCCTCAACAGGCATAAATCACGGCGCAATTTCGGAATGGAAAAGCGGAAGGTCAAAGCCAAGCGCAGAAGCGATTATAAAACTGTCTGAATATTTCGGTGTATCAACCGACTTCTTGTTGAAAGGGAGCGAACCTCAGACGCAGTTCTTTGGTAGCGATGCAACTGGTAATGGCGCGGACGATGAGGAACTTTTCCGTGATGGTATAAATGCCTATTTTGAAGCCGCAAGAAGGAAAGGTTTTAATGTTGCAGCTATCGCCGGTCTGTTTCCAAAGAACCAAGGAATGACACCAAATAGAATTGACGATTTTCAAATGCACAAAGACATACCTACTCACGGTGAATTTTTCCGTATGTTTAACATCTTCGATGCATACTCTACGGAGTCCCCTCCGGTTTGCCATTTCATGTTGGCAAGGCTGTATGAAATAAAAAAGCAATCCGAGCATCAAAAAAGCGACAACATAAAAGTTGCCGCCTTGATAGATGAACTTGGTACTGTGTTGGATAATCGCACAGAAGATAAAGGAGGTTCTTAAAAATCTATTTTTGCACCCTTAAATTTCTGTGAAAGTGGATAACCCATAACCTCTAATGCCAACCGGTCAAGTTCAGCCCAAACTGCATCCATATTTCCGCTGTACTTAATTCTTAACGCATTAGCCAAGGCAAGGGCTTCACCGCTAGGCATTTGCGTGATGGTATGTGCTGAATCCTTTACGGCAACCGAAAGCGTCATCTCGCAGATGACATCCGGGGTTTCGTACCTAATATACTGTTTTGCATTCATAATATCCGCTCCTTCTTGTAATCAAATGTCGAATTTTCGACAGGGACAAAGTGCAACCGCAACAAAACAGGTAATCTAAGGTAAGTGTGCCGAAAGGTAGCAGTTACATTATCCAAGCTACTCAACGGTCTTTCAATGATAAAATGGTTGTTGTCAACAACCATTTGCAACAGCCCCTCATATTTCAGATGTAGAGTTAATCCTCAATCTCTGTTTATGGAGGGATACACATGGCATCAAAAGGCTTCACCATACGCATTGAAGAAGAGATGTTGAAGAGGATTAACTATGTCGCTGATTATGAAGGTCGTTCTGTCAACAGTCATGTTCTAGCATTGATTAGAACTGATATTTCGCGGTTCGTGGCTGAACATGGAGAAATCAATGGCACCATAAAACCAGAGGAAAATATAAAGCCTGTCCGAAAATAGGATGTATGTGCGCATTAAGTTTCCCTGCTATAAGATGGTAAAATATGGATATTTCAATTTTACCACCGATTGTTTTCGTATCAAGCAAGTTATCAAAACTCGTTACAACGTACCAAAAAGCGATACAAGCATCTGCCAAGATTGAGGGGTCATATATGGAACTGGTTCTAATTATTTTTTTGATAGTTTTTGCTGTGCTATGTTTTGGGGTCATTATTTATAATGTGAAGAAGCATGGCAGTCTTTCTGCGTGGAGTAAACTTCAAAAAGAAGAAAAAGAAAAGCGAGATATTGAGTGGTTTGAAAAATATGCAGAAGAATCCAATGTGTGGAACAATGCAGCACTGCACTCTCATCCAGACCAGATAAGGAGGCAGCTTAGGATTAAGTATCAAGTTAAGCCAGAATTAGTAGATGCCGATAATGGCATCTACCATATTAAAGGCTCGGAAACAAACCACTATTCTGTATCTCTAAATGACTGCACTTGTAAGGATTTTTCAGAGAGAGGCTTACCCTGTAAGCATATGTATGCTTTGGCGGCTGAATTAGGGATATTTAAACCTTCGCGAATGTAATACAGTAAAGTTGCCAATGTCTAAGGAGGGGAATCCCTTTGGAAAAAGCCGTTATATACACAAGATACTCCCCCGGTCCGAATCAGCGTGAAGAATCAATCGAGGGTCAAGTACGGGAGTGTACCGAATTTGCAGAAAAGAAAGGCATTGCTATTGTAGGCGTTTACGCTGACCGCGCCATCAGCGGCCGCACGGATAACAGAACAGAGTTCCAGCGTATGCTGAAAGACACCGAGCAAAAGCTGTTTGACAATATTATAGTTTGGAAGATTGACCGCTTTGGGCGCAATCGAGAAGAAATAGCGGTAAATAAAATCCGTTGCCGGAAGAACGGCGTACAGGTGCTTTATGCTAAGGAGCATATTCCAGAGGGACCAGCCGGGATTCTTATGGAGTCTTTGCTTGAGGGCTTGGCTGAGTATTATTCGGCAGAATTGTCCGAGAAGATTTTGAGGGGATTAACCGAAAATGCCCTCAAAGGAAAAACCACCAGTGGCAACCCCGGCATAGGTTATAAAATAGATGAAGAAAAGAAAATCGCAATAAACGAACTGGAAGCCCCCATTGTTAGGTTGGTGTTTTCCATGTTTGCCGAGGGTTATAAATATGTAGAGATTGTGAATAAGTTAAATGAAATGGGTTATAAGACGAAAAAAGGCGGCGAGTTTAACAAGAACAGCATACAGCGAATTTTGAAAAACGAGCGGTATATCGGGAAATATACATGGAACGGCATAGAGATTAGCGTTCCTGCCATAGTCAGCCAAGATGTATTTGCAAGATGCAAGGATAAAATGGCAAGAGTCAAAAATGTATCGGGAAGGGGCAGGGCTACAGTGAGTTATTTGCTAACAGGAAAATTGTTTTGCGGTCATTGCCAAGCCAACATGAACGGCGAGTCTGGCACAAGTAGGCAGGGCAATTTATTCTACTATTACAAATGCGTCACCCGGAAATTAAAAAAAGCCTGTAAAAAGGCTACTGTTAAGAAAGCATGGGTGGAACACCTTGTCGCTAAAACCGTTTATGATGAAGTGCTTATGCAAAGCGACATTGTGGACGAAATTGCTGATGCTGTTATGAAAATACAGCGAGGCAATCACGATGGTAGTTTGCTGGCTTCTCTTGAGGCACAGTATGAAGACGTAATTCGTGCAATTAAAAATCTGTTGAAATTGGCAGAACAGGGTACGATTACAACTTCGACAAATGAACGGCTGAAAGAATTAGAAGATTCGCGAGAAGATTTGTCCGGAAAAATTGTTGTGGAGAAGCTGCTCAAAACAGAAATCACCAAGGAACACGTTGTTAACTGGTTTACTCAGCTAAAGGACATGGACATAAGCGAAGAAGAGTGCCAGCAAAAAATAATTGACACCTTCGTTCATAGCGTTTTCTTGTTTGATGATAAAATTATCATTACTGGGAACTATACAGATGACAAAGGCAACCGTAGGCAAATAACCCTTGATGACATTGGGCTTGACGAGGATTCGGATAACGGAGATAATAAAGGAAGTCTTGAATTTGTGGGGGCTTCGGGGTTCGGTTATAGTCCCGTAAACTCCAGAAGAAGGAACAAACCCGAACCCTCCCCGAATATTTTTTGTCGGGGAAGCGTTCGCGGTAGAGTTCCCATTAGAGCAGTTTGGTGGCTTGTAGTCGCCAAGCTGTTTTTTCGTTGAGGTTGTACCTTGCCTGTGATAAAATAATTTTGGTCGCATTGTAAGCCAACGTGCCGACAGTAGAGTGATAAAGTTGATTACCTAACCAAGGGGTGGACAGAATGACTTCAATGGAAAAATGGAATAGAATTGTCGAGCAGTACAACAAAAACACCAACGTAGCAGAAGATATTGTACAGGTCGTTTGGGAAAAAATATTTGCCGAAATTTTTGGCTATAGTAGTTTGGCGGGGGAAATTGAACCACAAAGGACTATACGCATAGGTTCAACCGAAAGAATGACTGCCGACATCATCATAAAGGATGGTGCCACAGATTTATTTGTAGTTGAATTAAAAAAACACAACCTACCCCTTACCAGCGGAATAGAAATGCAATTGCTTAGTTATCTAAAGCAGCTACGCAACAGCACAGGCATTTTAGTATGCGATAAAATTTATGTGTATGCTTACGATTACAGCAAAAGCGATAGCGAACAGGATAAGGTCGAGATTGATTTCAAACAGGATAATCCCGATGGCGTTGAGTTTGTTGAAATGTTCAGCAAGGCAATGTTTGACGAGCAAGCTGTCAAAGAATTTGTATACCAAAAAATAGACGCTATCAAGAGCGTGGAAATGATAAGAAACGAATTAACACCAGAATTAGCCATCAGCTTGTTGAAAAATTACTTCACCGACAAGTATGGAGCGGTAGCGTTTGAACAGGCGATGGAAGGGTTGGACATAACTATCACACCAAAAATGACAACGGGTGATATGCTCGTTCTTTCAGCTTTGCCACCGGTGCCGAGCAACCATAATGAAAAACATAGAGTGCGAAGGTCGGAAGCTTACAGGATTTGCGACGATAACGGCATTAAATATGACATCAACGATTCCAATTACGCGAACAGATTTATTGGTCGCGATACCTATAACATCGACCCACCAATCAAACGCCTTTCTGAAATTTGGTGGATGCTGTTGGCTGACCCTATAAAAAATGAACTCCACGTTTTTAATATTCCGGCGAACGCCATACCGAAAGAACAAATCAAGTTTCGCGAAAACGGGCCTCAGACATTTCTACTTCGTATTAGATGTGATGATAGGTCTTTTGAAGATGTGAATAGCCGTATAAAATTTGAACAATGGTTTGTGAGGACGATAAAATTTTAACACGTTGAATGTGGGGTGACTGGATGAACAAAAAACCAATTTGGCAGATGATACGTGAAGCGGTATCCTCCATCGGGGGCAATGTGGATGTTGTTGAAACTTCCGACATAAGACGTTATATACAAGATAATTACGGTGGGGTAAAGGACGGAACATTAAATTGCCAAATCGCTGTTTGCTGTGTCAACCGCAAGAGCCGTATTCATTATACTGAAAATCTGAAGCCGCGTTTAGCTAACGGTCAATATGATTTTTTATTTTACCTCGGCAGAGGGCAAGTGCGATTATACAATCCAGAAGTTGATGGCATATGGGAAATTGCAATAATAAGCGATAGTTTAACTGTGCGCCAGCTTGACGGCGCACCTAACGATATTCCAACAATCGCATCGTTTATAAATGTATCACGCATATCACATGGTAAATCAAGGCGTGATGATGTTCCGCACCCCTCGCATGAACAAGTGAACTTGTATCTGGCTAAGTGGGATTCACTTGAAAATTATACGGCACAAGAATCAGCGTTGAACAAATTATTTTGGCACACTGCCCCCACAAATAATTCTCTTGACGATATTTTAATAAAGGTAGCCACGCTGAATGATTTTTACTCAACGCATATAAAATCTATCTTCACGGTGGCACGGCATATTCTACAGCTTGGGATAGACGAGCAGTTAAAGTTTGGTGATGAAAATATTGTAGACAAGATTGCCAATGTCACCATGCCCAACGGAAAGACAAGGAACGAATTTTCCTTTGCAACAAAATATTGCAGTCACCACCGCGCTGACGATTATCCGATTTATGATAGCTACGTTGATAAACTCTTGTGTTATTTTAGAGATGTGGATGGGTTCGCAAGTTTTCATAGAGACGACTTGCGGAAATTTTCTATCTTCAAGCGCACCATCCTTGAGTTCCGCAAATTTTATTCGCTTGAAAATTTTACGATTAAGGCAATAGATAAGTACCTATGGCAGCTTGGAAAAGAGTGTTTCCCCAACAAATATTATGGTCAAAAATCTAAAAAGTGAACGGCAATAAATTTTCACAGCAGACCGTGAAGCGGGCTTAACGCCCAACACAATTTTGTGGTGGGCAGAGGGTATGGGAGTGTCTCCCATCAAGCGGCAACAACGATTCGGCTCGCCGAATCAATTGCTTGCCAAAACGATTTCGGCGTGCCGGAAGCCCTGCTTGTTGCCAAATCGAAAAGTCGCATTTTGCGACGTTCACAAAACCCGCGAGCAGTGCGCGGTGGTACACACTCGCGCCTACTCGCAGGGGCAAGCCCCAGACCCCATTCGCCGGGTTACATTCATCACGCGAGCAGTGCATGGTGGACTCCACGTCCCCCATGCTCGCTCGCAGGGCGTAGCCCAGTCCCGGAAATCGCCGCCGCGTTGCGGCGACGGCTACGCGGCCTTGCCGCTAACTGCTTTCAAAACCACCGACAGAAGAAAAAAATTTATTACGAAGGGGCGGTCATTAACTGACCGCCCCTTCGTGTTGCCGTTAGGTATTTTGCTCCTCCTCCCCCGTTGGTGTAATTGCTTTCCCCTGCGCCGCTTGCCATTCGGCAAACTCGCGCCGGCCTTCGTCGCTCTCGAAGTATGCGACCATTGCCGGGTACAGGCACCGGGCCAACGCATTGATTGCGTCAGCCGGTGGTTCGTACTTTTCACGTTTAATCATTTACGTTGACCCCTTTCTAGGATTATTTGCAAAACAAGTTAGCGACCGCCTGTCAAGTCGTTTCCGACCCGAGTTCGCGCTCGCTTGTTTATATCTTATCTGAATCGGTTATTTTGTCAAGGAAAGCACGTTGCGATATTGGTGACGTGCGAATATCTATTTTAGGTTGACAGTTGCACCGACTCGTGATAGAATTGCGTAGCAATTCCAGTTATGAAATAATTGCGAGAAGGGATATGGTCTGCATGGCAACAGTAGGTGAACGGTTAAAGGGTTTGAGAGATAGCATAGGTGTTCCGCTAACCAAACTCGCGGAGATGGCAGGTACTAACCCATCATCAATAAACCGCTTCGAGTTAGGCAATGCCGAAGCCGGATACAGGATTTTATTATGGTATGCCGATTATTTTGATGTGTCCCTTGATTACATCTTCGGGCGAACCGATATGCCCCAAGGAACACAGTACAAGCACCAACCTAACATTCTCAAAAAGAAAATCGAGCAGGGCGAGGAGTTTAAAGAATTTATCGAAGCCTGCTTCGACCCGCGTTCCCCCATGAACGCAAAATTGAAAGAGATGATGTTTAAGCTGGCAGTGGGTGATGATACATGAGCAGAAAAAAAGATGCACCCCAACAACGCACCGATGGCAAACTTCATTGTGTGATTTACGCCCGCTATTCAAGCGATGGACAGCGTGAGGAATCCATCGAAGGGCAACTCCGCGAGTGCAAGGAGTATGCAGAACGGCAAGGCATGACCGTCATCACGACCTACGTTGACCGCGCCATATCTGCCAAGACGGACAATCGTCCGGAGTTCCAAAAAATGATAGAGGACAGCTCAAGAAAGCAGTTTGATGTTGTTCTCGTGTGGAAACTTGACCGCTTCGCGAGAAATCGAGGAGACTCCGCAATGTACCGCGCCGTCCTCAAGCGCAACGGCGTAAGGGTGGTGTCGGCAAAAGAAAACATATCTGAGGGCCCAGAGGGGATTATTCTTGAATCCCTGCTCGAAGGAATTGCGGAATATTATTCGGCTGAACTATCCGTAAAAATTCAACGAGGACAGACGGAAAATGCCTTGAAGTGTAAAGCCAACAGCACCCCGCCGATTGGCTATAAGGTTAATGCGGAACGATATTACGAAGTTGACCCATTGACCGCACCCATCGTTCTTGAAATTTTCACCCGCTACGCCGATGGGCAGACGGTAAAGGAAATCGGCGAGGATATGAACAGGCGCGGTGTTTTCACAAACATGAAATCCAAATACATGAACAAGAGCAGTATGCACAACCTACTTAAAAATCGCCGCTACATTGGCGAGTACCGCTACGGCAAATTTGTAACGCCCGGCGGTATGCCCGCCATCATATCTGAAGAAATTTTCAACAAAGTTCAAGGCCGCATGGAAGCCAACAAGCACAAGCCCGCCGCGAAAAAAGCCATTGAGGAATACATTCTCACGACAAAGTTATTTTGCGGCAAGTGCGGCGTAATGATGACTGGCACAAGCGGAACAAGTAAAACAGGCAAAATTCACCACTATTATAAATGCAACAACGCAATATACAAAAAATCCTGTGACAAAAAAGCCGTTAAGAAAGATTGGATAGAGCGACTCATCGTAGTGCTGACGCGAGATTTTGTCCTTCGTGATGAGGTAATCAGTCGGCTGGCAGATTCGATTGTAGAGCTACAGAAGCGCGAGAACACGCTCGTGCCCTTCTTACAAAAGCAACTTGACGAAATCACCAAGAAGATAGATAATTTGCTAACAGCTATTGAGGACGGCTTACTGAATGCCTCCGCCAAGAATCGGCTGGATGACCTTGAAGCGAAGAAGGTAGACCTAGAAATCTCCATTGCCCGTGAGAAAATCGAAAAAGCACCGCTTTCAAGGGAACAGATAATATTTTGGATAAGCAAATTCAAGGACGGCGATATAGACGACCCGACCTACCGCCAAGCGATTGTGGAAATATTCGTCAATTCGGTGTTCCTGTACGATGACAAGCTGACCATCACGTTTAACTGGAAAGACGGCACAAAAACCGTGACACTCGCGGAAATGGAAGCCGTTTCCGATAATACAACGGGTGAAGAATCCCCGAATCAAGGCATTTCTTCGGGTTCGTTTTTGGACGATACCAGTCCATAGGGGGCTTCCTCGACGGAAAGGTTGAGGGAGCGTGTTTACTGGTTCAGCAAAGAAGTAAAAATAGCTCTGCTTTGGGTGGGAAAATTTGCAGGGCTATTTTCACAAGAAGGAATGCTGTGTTTATCAGGAAAATTGTATCGTGGGAGAAATGGTGGTAGCCGAGCCTGACAGTATCCACATTGAGAGGTGAGGAATAAAAATGTCTGCAAATACTGATAAAGTATTATCGTACTATGAAGATTTCACCATCAGAGTTGGGGAAGATAGTAGGGCAACCCGTTCTAAAAATGATAGTTTGGAATTTCATTACACT
>JGI24703J35330_11748704_pt1 | contig 27257 bp, 23 predicted proteins | sample TergutNt197P1_FD_35330 | JGI IMG/M metagenome (IMG submission 35330)
CCCCCATTTGTCGACAGCTTGAGGGATAAAATCCCTGGCACTTCTAAAAACACCGCTTCATAAAAAAAACCTAGTCTAGGCTTTTTAATGTCTCAATAAAATGCTGCAGAATTCGGGCAGTTAATCCCCAAATAACACGATCTTGGTATTTATAAAAAGGAATGTCTAGCTTCCGCTCGTACCACTTATAATCTTTCCCGCCTTCAATTAAGTGATAGGGAAAGTCGTCACCAGGATTCGCTGTTAGGCTGACAGAGTGAATCACCGGTGGCGTTACTAAGAAAAAGTTTAACGGAATGGTAAAGATCTCTGCCACCTCATCGGGGTTGATTTGAATTTGTTCCGGATGTGTAAGTTTTCCAACAAAAGGGTAAATGGCGACGGTGTCAATCATGTAATCCAGTGGGTAAACGTTTGCGATAGAATCAGATGGAAGACCTAGCTCTTCAGATGTTTCCCGAATTGCAGCAGCCATTTTAGAAGCGTCAAAAACTTCGATTTCGCCTCCAGGAAAACAAACATCTCCCGGCTGTTTTCTGATTGTCTGAGCGCGTACTTGAAACAATAAATGAAGGCCATCTTCCTTTTCAATTAGAGGTAGTAAAATGGCATACTCTTTTTTAGGTGCTTTTTCAATGCGCTTTAATTCCTGACCTTCAACCACAGCGATCACATCTTTAAGTTTCACGTCTCACTACCTCCTTTGACCTATGATTTAGATAACTATACCATAAACGAGGCATTTACAACAGAGTAGCGGTATGGAAGCTCAGCCAGCAGATTATTTTTATACACAAAGCAGCAATTTTTATTAAACTTGGATAATTCTAAAACAGGGTTCGAAATTTATGATTCGCTATTTTAAGGAGCTAGTGTGATCAACTTTGTACGCATACAAACTTAAATTTCACTAACGTTAAGGAAAAGAAATGTTCTGTACAGTGCTTGTCACAGCCATGTATAATAAAAACAAGATGAGTAGGTACAAAATACGAGGAGGCAGAGCGATGTTAACAGCGAGAGAAGTGCAGATCATTAAACACTTACTTGATGCAGAGGAAGCCGTGAAAATAAAAGACATAGCAAAGTGGCTAGGCGTTACTGAACGAACAGTGAAATACGACTTAGATCAAATTCGCGGATGGATGTTGCAACACGACCTACCTCTACAGTCCAAGCCTAACATTGGGTTGTGGATTGAATTGGACCACGTACAAAAAGGAAAGGTGCACCAGCTGCTTCAAACGAGTAAGCCAGCCTTCTCCAATAAGGAAGATCGTATTCACGGTATTATTAAATGCTTGATTTTAGCAGATGGCTATTTAACTGCTACGCAAATTAGCGAGCGTCTATCGGTTAGTCGTAACACCATCTTAAATGACTTACATCATGTGGAAGAATTTATTGTTCCGTGGCAGGTTCACTTAAAACGGCAACCACGAATTGGCTACCGTCTAAAAGGCGAGGAACTACACAAACGAATTTTACTTGAGAATCTAATTCACCGATCATTAACCCATTATGACATTTATCAAATCACCATGGAGTTATCAGCAACGCCTGTAGAAACACTCTTCTCACTTGATAAAGAGCTAATGCCAGCCTACGTTTTAGCATTTAGTTATGTGCAAGGCTTATATGCGGACAATCGGAATGGCAACTACTTATTGTCCTTACTTTTCAGGCTTACGATCTCTATTTATCGCTTAGGAAAAAAGCACACATTAGATAGCTATCGTGTCATTGACGACACGCATCATCGTTCCAAAGACGAAGAAATGGTATTGGCAGTGATGCGGAAGCTTTATGGCGATTTAAACCTTCCTTTGTTTGAAGACGAATTCTATTACATCTTACGAGGGACAGAAAAAATTTCTAACCAAGTAGATTTGGCACAATTAACAGAAAAGATCATTATTGACGTAAGTAAATGCGAAGGAATCAACTACAAAACCGATACGAGATTGTATAGTAATTTGCTAGCTCACCTTTCCTTGCGATTTCAAAACGAAGTTTTCAATTTAACGGAATACAACCCATTGATGGATGACATTAAACACATGCATCCGACCTTATTTGAGAGTACGAAGCAAGCCTTTGAAGCTCATATCGGTCATGCAGGTGATGCAGATTCATTTATTTCCTATATGACTCTTCACTTCTTAGTTTCCTACGAGAACTTAAAAAGCAAGAACAAAGTAAACGTCCTCTACGTTTGCTCAACTGGTAAGGGGGTCGCTCGGCTAGTTAAAAATCGCGTGGAAACAAAGATTCCATCTATTGAGATGGTCGCTTACTGTAGCGTGATGGAGGTTGAGCTGTTTTGCCAAGAGCAACCCGTTGACCTGATTATTAGTGTCTTTCCTATTGAAACCGACGTTCCAATTGTCATTGTCGATGGCTTACCTGAAGAAAAAGATATGGAAAAAATTGCCACGTTTGCTCATCAAATCATGGATCGTAAAAGGTCAACCATTGACAGTTACTTAGATCTTCAACCGATGCAAGAAAACGTAGGGTTAAGTAGTGGTGAGATTAGTTTAGAGATTATTTTAAAAGGTTTTGAAGTAAGTGCTGATTTGATCGCCACGTTTAAAGAGGATTTGACCGCTAGTAAAACACAGGCACTTAACATGCATCTTTTCTTAATGATTCACCGTTATTATTTTGACGAACAATACGACAACTATGCCTTTAATCAAGGGGTCGACTCGGGAAAGATTGAGCGTTACTTTAATCAGTTAGAAGATTTTTTGAAGAAGCGGGAGCTACCAGTGAATCAGACGGAGATCAATGCGTTGTTACAGTATTTCCAAGAAGGGAGCAGTAAAGAATGAAACCAATGATCGTGATTCGCAATGGAAAAGTGATTGATCCGTTAAAGTCACAAATCGAAATACGGGACATTGCCATTAAAGATGGCATCTTTGTTAGTACAGATGAAATGAAGGGGGAAGACGTCCGAGTGATCGACGTAGGAGGAAGTTATGTATCCCCTGGTTTTATGGACATGCACGTTCATGTATTCAAGGATTATACCGAACTTGGCATTGATCCTGATGTAATCGGAATTAAGCAAGGTGTAACGACCATTGCCGATGCAGGAAGTACTGGGTGTGAAGACTTCCCTCGTTTTAAAGAGACGGTCATTGATAAAAGCCAAACGGAGATTTTAACCTTCTTAAACATTTCTGTTAAAGGCTTATGTCACGGTTTATCTGAGTTGGCAGATCTCAATAATTTAATGACGTTAGACCAGTTTAACGAGATCAGGTCGACTGAGCCTAGTATCATCGGGTTAAAAGCACGCATGAGCTCTTCCGTTGTTAAACAAAGCGGCATTAAGCCCCTTATTTATGCAAGAGGGCTTGCTGATGTGACCAACGTACCGATTATGACCCACATTGGAAACCCACCGCCTAATCTAGAAGAGATTTTTCCGCTACTAAGGGCTGGGGACATTGTCACCCATGCTTTTCATGGGAAAAAGCACGGAATCTTAGATGGGTCAGGAACTTTGATTCCAGATGCGTTGGCAGGTCTTGAACGAGGCGTTTTATTCGACGTCGGTCATGGGACGGATAGCTTCAGTTTTAAAACGTTAATGAAGTACAAAGAGCGTTACGACTATCCCTTTACGATCAGTACGGACATTTATCTGAAAAATTATGGATCACCTGTGGGGGGCTTGATGATGACCATGTCAAAGTTACTTCATTTAGGTTATAGCTTAGAAGAGGTCGTTAAGTCGGTAACGGTTCGAGTAAAAGAGATTCTTAACTTAAAGGAACAAGGAACCTTTGAGCTTGGAACCCGTGCAGATGTAACAATTTTCAAGTTGCTGGAACGAAAAACAGAAATTAAAGATTCAATGGGTGATGTGCAGATCTGTGACAGGGTGCTTCATCCACACATGACATTGCGTGATGGTAAGGTGGTATTTGTTAATGACGAAGAGTGATTATGAGTCAAAGTTAGAAGAGATTTTAGAGAAAACAACACATATCGAAGTAGCAAAAGAAAAAATTGAAGTTGCGATTTCAATGGCAAAAGAGGCAGGGATTAATATGACCCTCACACAGCGGCTAGGTATTTCATCTCATCTGTGTGCCATGGTAAATCGTCATTTTGAAGGAGGTGACATTCCTGACGTTGATCCAGAAATGTTCAAAGAAGTGTCTGAAACATCCATTGATCTTGCCGCTCGAGTTTGCGAGTTGTTACCTAACTTAGTAGAAGGCGAGAAGTATTTGTTGTCGATTCATTTTGAAGCGGCACGATTAAGTGAAAATTAAAAATTCAAAACAGAGGAGTGTTATAGGATGTCAATTACGGTTGTTATTGCAGATCGATTAGGAAAAGGACAAAACGTTGCTAAAGGTGTTGAAGAAGCAGGGGGCCGTGCCATCGTTGTTCCAGGAATGGGAGCTGATATGCGCTTAGGTGATGTGATGAACGAAGAGCAAGCAGATTTTGGGATTTCGTTCTGTGGAAGTGGTGGGGCTGGTGCCATTACGGCCAACACTAAGTACGGTTACCCAGAAACACATGGAATGCGTTCCATTGAAGAGGGAGTCACCGCCCTAAAGAATGGTAAAAAAGCACTTGGATTTGGGTTTATGGACGTTGAGGAATTAGGAAAGCGATTAGTAGAGACCTATATGGAACTTCAAGGATAGACGAGGTGACGAATCAATGTTAAAGAGCATGAAAGACACCATACGTGTTGAAGGCAAAGGGGCTTCAAAAGAAGTAGCTTTTGGTCAGGCTTTTACTCGGATTCAAAAAGAGGTCACCGGGAAGTACGGCAAGATGATCGTACGACTAGAGCCTCTTGATGTGGTAGTCCGCACAGCGGAAGTGGAGACATACATTGAAAAGTTCTTCTTCTTTTTCTTCCCGAGAAAGCGCTCAAGCTACCTAGTAGAGCTTGATGTGGAAGTGATGCTTTCCTATATGGATGAAGAAGAAGTGGTATTTGAAGAGGTAATGGCTAAACGGAGCTCAGTTGGGAAAGCAACGGGACTACCGGCTAAGAATGAGTACTAGATAGAAAGGAAGGATAATGCATGGTATTTATACAATCGTTAATTATTGGTGCCTTAGCAGGCGTTGCGGTAGGAGTTGGGGCTGCCAAAATGTTTAAAGCACCTGAGAAGCAAGCAATGGGGGCATTTCGAACGTTAGGGGAGATGAACGCATGTAAAGGAGACCGTATGTCTCATGCAGCATTTGGATTAGGATTTTTATTTAATGCATGGGCTTCTATTGTAGCGGCAGGAGCTTTTACACAAGATGTGCTACACCGCGTGATTCCTAACTGGGCAGCAGCGATTGTCATTAAGAAGGATGGAGATTTAGAGGATACCCTTCATAACCCAATGAAGATGGGAATTGCAGGAGCAGCTGTAGGCGCACTGGTTGTTTCACTTTTGATGGTAATTACAGCCGCCGCACCTGAAGCATTGCAAACTGTAGCAACAGCGGTTTTGCATCCAGCAGCAGCAAACTTAATTAACTTAGTAATGCCAATTGTTTTCTGGCTTGCAGCCCTTGACGCAGGTAGGCGTTCCGGTTTTTGGGGAACGTTATTTGGTGGAGTATCGCAAATGGTAATGGGGAACGCAGTTCCAGGTGTCGTACTAGGTATTTTGATTGGTAAGGGTGTCGATGATCTAGGATGGACCAAGTCAACCAAGATTTTATTAGGATCCGTTATCGTCTTATTTATGATTAGTGGCTTCTTCCGAGGCGTTGATTTAAGGTTGCTAAATGAAATGGGAATCGATATTCCAGGCTGGTGGCAGAGTATCCACGATATTTTCTCAGTTGGATAAACATAATACTAAATCAATTTTGATAAGCGTCTAAACATCCATTATTTTCCGCTTAAGTTTTGTCAGTTCATCCTTAGGTACATTCGTGTACCTGCGATCTTCGCTTCCTTGCTTAAGCAAAAAATCTTTGAATTTTAATTGACTGCTTTCAATTCCGATTTAGTATAAAACGATAAAGGTGTAGGTGAAAAAAATGAAAGACTTGAAAATATGGTACGAAGACTGGGCATTTCCTTTTTGGTGTGGATTATTGTCTGCAGGTGTTTTTGCTGGAACGCATATGTTTTTTGTTCATGGTGCAGGTGCATTTAACGATGTAGCAGTTGTTGCCTTTTTACGTGGTGGTATGGAAGGGGCAGCGGCAGGTGATTTAGGTGCTTATGGTGCGGCAGCCGCCTTTGGTATTTCCTTCTTGTTTGCCCGCGTTTTGGAGGGATCTCTTGTAGGGATTTTAGACATTGGTGGAGCCATTATGACAGGGGTGGGAATTGGATTGCCGGCTATTTTCTTGATGCTAGGTATTAATGCGCCAGTTGAATCTTTTCCATTAGCCCTTTTAACCGGATTTGTGGCAGGAGCTTTGATTGGTGGTATTGTCATCGGTGTTCGTAAATTCACCGTTGGTCAGGCGAATTCGACCTTTGGTGCCGACGTTATGATGGGTGCTGGTAATCAATCGGGACGTTTTATGGGACCGCTCATTATTTTGGCATCCTTTGGAGCTTCTTTACCAGTAGGTGTAGGAGCAACCATTGGTGGTTTGATTTTCTATCAGTGGAAAAAGCCAGTAGAAGGTGGCGCCATTTTAGGTGCGATGTTACTTGGATTACTATTTCCAATCGTTGTGGCATAACGAGGTGATAGGATGTCAGAATTAGTAGAAGGGCTCGGATTAAAAAAAGTAATCAATGCTTCTGGTAAAATGACGATTCTAGGGGTTTCTAAGGTGAGCGATGAAGTTGCTAAAACCATGACAGATGCAGGACAAAGCTTTTTTGTTATGGAAGAGTTGATGGAAAAATCAGGTGCTTATTTGGCAGAACAACTTCAAACAGAAGATGTGCAAATTGTTTCCAGTGCCTCTGCTGGTATTTCTCAAAGCGTAGCAGCTCTTATCGGCAAAGGTTCTCTTGCACATTTACATCGTCCTTATGATACACAGTTAACGAACAAGCGTGACATCATCGTTCCAAAAGGTCACAACGTTGATTATGGTGGTACACCAATTGAGCTACTTATTGCCCAGGGTGGTGGGGTTATCCGTGAAGCGGGATATGCCAATGTATGTACAGTGGATCACATAACACAACAGATCACCGATCATACGGTGGCTATTTTGTACGTTAAAAGTCATCATGCTGTTCAAAAAAGTGTGCTAAGTGTAGAGGAAGCGGTCGCTGTTGCTAAAAAACATGATCTGCCTTTGATTGTCGACGCAGCGGCCGAAGAAGATTTGTTTTACTACACACAAGCTGGTGCTGATTTAGTGATTTACAGTGGTGCCAAAGCTTTTGAAGGACCGAGTTCAGGGGTAGTCATCGGGAAAAAGACGTACATTGAATGGGTACGCCTTCAATCTAAAGGGATCGGTCGAGCAATGAAGGTTGGAAAAGAAAATATCCTTGGGTTAGTAACAGCCATCAGCAATTATTTGTCTATTGGGTCCGAATCAGGTGCCTCTATGAAGAAGCGACTAGAACCTTTTATAGCAGCTCTCAATGAATTGCCTCATATGAAAGCAGACATCGTTTGTGATGCCGCTGGACGAGACATTTATCGTGGTCGCCTCCAGGTGGAAGCGCCTCTTGATGCAACGATGATTATTCGTGAACAACAAAAAGGAAATCCTGCTATTTATACAAGGGATTATCAAGCGAATAACGGCATCATTGAATACGACATTCGCTCTGTTAATCAAGCTGAGATGATAGCCATTATAGAGCGATTAAAAGAAATCTTGACAGGATTAAAGTAGAGGTGGAAAACGTGTTAAAACAACCAAAATATTTAAAGAACCGGCTATGTCTAAATGTATTAGCTGGCTCTGTAGAAAACGCCAAAGAATGTTACGATGCATGTGACGGTCATGTGGTAGTTGGGGTCTTGTCTAAAAATTACGAAACAGACGGGGCAGCCATTGCCGATATGAAAAAGTACGTTGAGGTAACAAACAATGGACTTTCCATTGGGTTAGGTGCCGGTGATCCAAACCAAAGTACAATGGTTACACGACTAGCTAAAGTCCTACAGCCTCAACATGTGAACCAAGTGTTCACAGGTGTAGGCGCAAGCCGAGAAGCACTTGAACAAAACGAAACGGTCGTTAATGGATTAGTTAGCCCAAGTGGGCGAGTTGGTTATGTTAATATCGCAACAGGACCGCTTAGTAGTAAGGCGCCTGCTGCGGAAGTGAAAATTGAGACCGCCATTGCCTTGCTTCAAGACATGGGATGCTCGTCAATTAAGTACTTTCCGATGAAAGGCCTTGCTCATAAAGAAGAATACATAGCTGTTGCGAAGGCTTGTGCTGAAGCTAACTTTTACTTGGAGCCAACAGGTGGAATTGATTTGGAGAATTTTGAAGAAATTGTCAAGATTGCGCTGGATGCAGGGGTGCCTAAGGTCATTCCACACGTTTATTCGTCGATCATAGATGGAGAAACCGGGATGACACGTCCAGAGGACGTTGAGGCACTTTACGAAATCATGAAAAAACTAACCTAAAACAGATAGATAAAAGGTGGAGTTGGGCTGAAATGGTTCAGCTCCTCTCTTTTGGGTTAACAACCCTAAAATTGCACCTACCTCCCCATTAACCGCTCGTTTTTGATTAGAAAGTGACAAAAAGGCTAAAAAAGCGTTGCAATCGCTACCAAAAAAACACTTTCATGGAAAAGTTTTCCAAAGTCTATTGATTTAGCCATTTTAAAAGGGTAAAATTTGTGCATAGTATATTCAAGGAGGCGTTGTATATTGGCAACTAAAGTAGCAATTAATGGATTCGGGCGCATTGGTCGTCTAGCTTTACGTGTTATGATTGAAAAAAATGATTTTGAAGTGGTGGCAATCAATGACTTAACAGATGCAGCAACTTTGGCTCATTTATTTAAGTATGATTCAGCTCAGGGATCTTTCAAAGGTGATATTGAAGTAAAAGAGAATGCATTTGTTGTAAACGGAAAAGAAATCAAAATCTTTGCTGAACGCAACCCAGAAGATTTACCATGGGGTGACTTAGGTATCGATGTCGTACTTGAGTGTACAGGATTCTTCACATCTCAAGAGGCTGCAGGTAAGCACCTTACAGCTGGTGCTAAGAAGGTTGTTATTTCAGCTCCTGCAAAGGGCGATATCAAAACCATCGTATTTAACACAAACCATGAAATTCTAGATGGATCTGAGACCGTTGTTTCTGGTGCTTCATGTACAACGAACTGTTTAGCGCCAATGGCAAAAGTCTTACATGACAAGTTTGGTATCCAAAAAGGATTCATGTCAACGATTCATGCGTATACAAACGATCAAAACACATTAGATGGACCACATCCAGGTGGGGACTTACGTCGTGGACGTGCTGCTGCTAACTCAATCATCCCTAACTCAACAGGAGCTGCAAAAGCAATCGGTCTAGTTATTCCAGAATTATTAGGAAAGTTAGATGGTGGGGCACAACGTGTACCAACGATCACAGGATCTTTAACTGAACTATATGTAAATTTAGATAAGAAAACATCTGCTGAAGAAATTAACGCTGCGATGAAAGCTGCAGTTAACGATTCATTCGGTTATACGGAAGATGAAATCGTATCGGTAGATATCATCGGAACGTCTTACGGATCATTATTCGATGCTACTCAAACAAAGGTAATGGAAGTTAACGGTGAGCAATTAGTTAAAGTAGCAGCTTGGTACGACAACGAAATGTCATACACGAACCAGTTAATTCGTACATTAGGATACTTTGCATCAAAAATCTAAGTTTTAAATAATAGAAGAAGCTGCCTCATAGTGGGCAGCTTTTTATGAGCCAGTTTCAAGTTGCCCGCGAACTTCGGAGAAGCTGATTAACGGTTTCTTGTCTCCGGATCCATCAAAAACATCAGCATTTTGCGATTTTAGCGATTTACTGATGTCTAAGGGTTGGCTTTTCTAGTTTAGAGCCTTGATTTTATCAGGTAAGTGCTCATTTCAATAAAAATCTGAAAATTCAAAGGTATATTTCATCTTATCAAGAGCCCTAGAAGGGCATCTTCCCGTACTTGGATGCTAAAAATAATCCGAAAATCTTGATTTTTACGAAATCCGGATCTCAAAAGGACAAATTTGTGTGTTCGATGGTTGAAGAATGATCCGAAAATCTTGATTTTTACGAAATCCGGATCTTAAAAGGACAAATTTGTGTACTCGATGGTTGAAAAATAATCCGAAAATCTTGATTTTTACGAAATCCAGATCTTAAAAGGATAAATTTGTGTACTCGATGGTTGAAAAATGATCCGAAAATCTCGATTTTTACGAAATCCGGATCCTTTCCAGTTTGATTCCATCAAATTCGGATCCCCAGAAGATCAGTATTTAGCGATTTTAGCGATTTACTGATGTCTAAGAGTTAGCTTTTCTAGTTTAGAGCCCTGATTTTATCAGGTAAGTGCTCATTTCAATAAAAATCTGACCATTTTGAGATTAATTTTGTTCTAGGACTTGAAAATCCCCCGTTTCTCAATAGCTTGAGGCTTGAATCATTCACTGGATGATTCAAGCTGTTGGTTTCGATCAGCGCACTAGCCTTCACCTTGGTCAGACGCATAAATTTCTGGTCGTATTCTTTATGTATAAAAATCTCGAACCGGTACATCATGTTAACAGCGGTGCAAAAGAGTAAATTATTGGATTCAAGTCTTGACGAAAAACACTTTCACATGCTATATTTAGCTCATGCTGTCAGAAGATGAAATGGCGTTTTAATAACTGAAACGACGACGTACTGATAAAAGCGGAAATAATAAAACTTAAGGTGGTATTCAAATGAAATATTTTCAGGAAAAAGCACGTGAAATTAAAGTTTTAGATGAAGTAGATGTTTTAGTTGCCGGTGGTGGACCAGCAGGAATTGCGGCTGCAATCGGTGCTGCACGAGCTGGCGCCAAAACGATGATCGTTGAACGTTACGGTTGTTTTGGTGGCGTGATGAGTCAGGTAGGTGTTGAAGGATTTGCTTGGTATCGTCACGAAGGAACCATTGAAGCAGGTGGAATTGCCAAGGAATTCGAAGAAGAGGCCATTAAAATGGGTGGGGCAACGCCAGAACCACAAAGTATTAGTCAGGCTCTTGACGCTGAAATGTTTAAATGTGTGGCAGACAAAATGTTGCTAGATGCCGGCGTTATTCCACTTTTGCATTGCTACATTAGCGATGCCATTGTAGAAGATGGCACCATTAAAGGGATCATCATTGATGGGAAGTCAGGTCGTCAAGCAATTTTAGCGAAGCGTATCATTGACTGTACGGGAGATGGCGATGTTGCAGCACTCGCTAATGCGCCATTTACCGTACGTGACACCCTACACAGTGTAACGCCACTATACAATGTCCGTGGGGTTAACACAGATCGCTTTGAAAAGTTCATCGCCGAGGATTTGAAGCCAACCTATGCCGATTGGCAAGGGGAATGGCAAATGGAAACCAACGGGAAAGAAGATCATATGTTCAGTCCTTACTTGGTTGCACCATTTAGAAAGGCCATCGAAGATGGTTTCCTTGAGAAAGAACCTCACATTGATTACGGTGGATCATACAGTACCGTGTCAAAAGAAGGAGAAGTCCTCCAGCTAAACGCTGTGTTCATTGCTGGCATTGATTGTACAGACGTTAAAGACTTAACAAAAGCAGAAATGGAAGGACGCCGTGCTGTTTTAAAGTCTATCGATGCTCTTAGAAAGTACGTACCAGGCTTTGAAGAAGCAAGGCTAAGAAACTTTGGGATGACCCTCGGTACAAGAGAGTCAAGGCAAATTGTTGGTCAGTATAAGATGACAAAGGAAGACGTGCAAAACGAAGCACGATTCGATGATTCCATCGGAATTTTCCCAGAGTTCATTGATGGAAACGGGATCCTTTGGATTCCAACGACTGGTCGTTACTATCAAATCCCACTACGCTCTTTAATTCCGCAAGAAATTGACAACTTACTAGTAGCGGGTCGTGCTATTTCTGGAGATATTGATGCTCATGCCTCATTTAGAAACATGAGTTGTTGTGTCGTAACAGGACAAGGTGCTGGTGTAGCTGCTGCCGTTAGTATTGCTGACGATGTGAACGTTAAGGAAGTAGACATTAAAAAGGTTCAAAGCACTTTAGAAAGTCAAGAGGTCCGTGTATTTTAAAAAAGTTATGTAAATTTTGTGTAAAGTATTGACGCTGGCGACTATGCATGTTATATTTATTCAAGTTTCTTAATTTGAAATGACGTTTCTAATAATGAAACAATAAAATGGAGGTTTAACTTTTATGTCAAGTTCAGGAAAAAAATTATTTGGTGGGGTTGACTCGTCGGTATTCTGGCCGGCAACGATTATTACTCTTGCTTTTGGGATTCTATTCCTTATTTTCCCAGAAAGAAGTAGTGAAATTTTAGGAAACATTCACCGTTTCACGTTACACGAATTAGGTTGGTTCTTCCTGATCGCAACCTTAATCTTACTTGGAATTTGTGTGTTCTATGCCTTTGGACCAACAGGTAACATCGTTTTAGGAAAAAAAGGTGAGAAGCCAATTCTTAAAACTGGAACTTGGTTAGGAATGATTCTAACTGCTGGTACAGGTGGAAGTCTACTTTATTTAGCTTCTATCGAGTGGATTTGGATCATTGGTGCGCCACCATATGGTTATGCACCTGAAAGTGCAGACGCTTTTAGAGCAGCAATGGCTTACGGGATGTTTCACTGGGGACCTTCTGCTTGGGCATTCTATATTGTTTGTGCCGTTCCAATTGGTTACTTCTTCTTCGCTAAGAGAAGAAACAACATGAAAATGAGCGAATATGCACGTCCTTTAATTGGTGACAAGGCCGATGGTTTATTAGGTCATACCTTAAACTTCTTCTATATTTTCGGTTTACTTGGTGGAGTTATGACGTCGGTTGCTCTTGGAACCCCGCCAATGGCTTCTGGTATTTCTTACGTCCTTGGATTTGGAATGGAAGCACCAGTTTGGATTAGTGTTCTTGTTATCGCTTTGTGGACGTTTATTCCGCTATTTGCCTTTACCTTCGGTTTGAAGAAAGGTTTAGCAAAACTAAGTCAGATCAACATTTATGCCTTCTACGGTCTATTCGCTGTTGTTATGCTGGCTGGACCAACGTGGTTTATCTTTAACATGTCAACGGAAGGGATGGGTCAAATGATCCAGAACTTTGTATCTATGAGCTTGAACACGGACCCAGTTTCCGGTGGTGGCTTCCCGCAAGGATGGACGATCTTCTACATGTCGTGGTGGGCAGTATATGCGATGCCATTCGGTTTGTTCATCGCTAGAATTTCTAAAGGTCGTACCATTAAGCAACTTGTTATTGGTGGTTTATCAGCAGGATCAATCGGATCAATGCTATTCTACATGGTTTTCCCTGCTTTCGGTATGAGCCAACAATTAGCCGGAACAACGGATTTAGTTCAAACAATGGCAACTTACGATCGTGGTGGGGTAGCTGTTGATATGTTCCGACACTTTGAAATCTTTGGAATGAACATTGGAATCTTTATGGTAATCGCCTTTACGCTAATCGTACTTCTTTCCTTTATTACAGGTCACGTATCTGTAGGGTATGCGCTAGCGGCGGCATCTGAAAAAGAAATGACGCAAGATGCAGATCCACAAAAGTGGAACGTTGGTTTCTGGTTATTGTTAGCAGGTTTCGTATCCTTAAGCTTGTTCCTCATTAACCCTGGAGCTTTAGCACCGCTACAAACGGTATCGATCATTTCAGGATTCCCGATCGTCTTCTGTATCTTCATCTTAGTGTTTGCCTTCTTCAAGCAAATAGGAAAAGATTTCCCGAATGGAATTCCAACTAAAAAGCACAGTAAAGATTTAATTTACATTGATGCTGATGAAAATCAAGCGTAAATAAAGAAATAGCTAAACGCCGATCGCTTTCATGTGCTTGCAGATGAGTAGTCGGCTTTTTTCTATACCGTTTGTGATATAATAACAATAAGAAGCTCAAGGAGCTGTAATTATGAAAAAATTTCAACGGTATTTTCAGTTTTTATTAATCGTATTAGCGGCAGGATCCATCTATCCACTAATCTTTCTACGCTCAGGTTATCAAGAAACAATTTTAACGGTTTTTAATCTTTCTGCCGAGCAATTGAATAATATTTATACCTTACTCGGCTTAGCCTTTGTTATGGGATACTTTCCAAGTGGTTGGTTGGCAGATCGCTTCCCAGCTAAGAAGTTGCTCGCTTTGTCACTGCTTGTATGTGGTTTAGCAGGCCTTTGGTTTGCACAGATTCCAAGTCATGGTCCTATTCTATTGATCTACGGAATCTGGGGCATTTTCTCGGTGTTTACGTTCTGGTCTGCCCATTTAAGGGTGATCAAATTGATTGCATCTGCTGGTGAAGAGGGTCGCTTTTTTGGAGTGCTCGATGGTGGCCGAGGTGTAGTTGAAGCAGGGTTAGCAACCGTGGCAATCTTTATTTTTAACCGATTGAATGGTGGTACCGCTGCTCTACAAGGCGTTATTTATTTGTATTCTTTCACCATGTTGCTGATTTCGGTGTTAGTGATGCTCTTTATTAAAGAAGATTCAGCTTCAACCCTTGCACGGCAAGCAAACGATGCTTCAGCGTCAAAAACGAAGTTGTTAAAAGAGTTTGCCTCGAATATGCGGGTATTGATGCGAAATAAGTACGTGTGGTTGATGGGCTTTATTATCTGCCTGTCTTACGCCGTTTACTGGATGATTTTCTATGTGGGTGGATTCCTACAGATTAACGTCAACATTGGGGCGATTCGTGTAGCTCAGGTGATGGTTGTTGCTTTATGGATGCGTCCGATTGGTGGGGTAGTTGGCGGAATTCTTGCCGATCGCTTTAATCGAAACATTGTTTTAGCGATTGCATTAACATTGGCTTCTTCCGGTCTACTAGCTATGGCTCTTGTTCCGGTGGTTGCGCCACAATTGTTTTTTGAAGCGATGGTCGTCTATTATAGTTTAATGATTTTTATTGTCCGTGGGGTGTATTGGTCGTTACTAGGGGACTGTAGAATTGACGTTGCTATGTTGGGATTAGGGATTGGCTTTATTTCGTTTCTTGCCTATTTGCCAGATGTTGGGACACCTTTAGTTAATAGTTTTCTTTTAAGGGTTTTTGGTGAAATAGCTGGTCAAAACGTCTTTCTCATCTATGGTGCTACTTTGGGAGCGATGGGGGTTGTCCTGATTTTTATCTTTAATCACTTACTGAAAAAAGAAAATCGGGGTTCGTAGTGCTTTATCTAATTAAGGATCGATGGAATTTAAAACGCATACAAGGAAAGGTTGGTTAAGTAAAATGAATCCAATAAAACTAGCGACGGGTAATCAATCAACCGATAAGATGTTGCAGATTATGGAGTTTTTGGCCATTCAGCCAGATCCATTGGCGTTAAAGGACATTGCGACGCCGCTCGGTATGAGCAAAAGCACCGTGTTGAGATTTTTAACCACGCTATCAAAGAACGGTTATTTGGCTCAGGAGCCGACTACGTCAAAGTATTATTTGACCTATAAGCTTTGTGCGTTGGGTAAGCAAATCCAGGAAAAGCAGAAGCTAACCAATTTAACGGAGTCTTATTTGCGAGAGGTCGCCCAACAAATTGGTGAAACGGTTTGTTTCGCTATTCCTCAGGATGATCAAGTGGTTTATTTGGATGTAGTAGAGGCGCCAGGGAAGACATTGAAAGCCATGCAACGGATTGGGAATGCGGTACCGATGCACTGTTCCAGTATTGGGAAGGTATTTTTGAGCCGGTATTCAGAAAAGGAGCTAGATCATTTCGTTGATGTGGAAGGGTTAGCTCAGTATACGGAGAAGACCATTGATACGAAGTTAAAGCTATTAAATGAGCTTGAGAAGATCAAAGAAGTGGGCTATGCCATTGATGATGAAGAGAGCGAAGTAGGCATGCGAGCCATCGCTTTTCCAATTTGTGGATATGGCGACGATGTAGTAGCTGGCTTTAGTGTGGTAGGGCCTTCCATGCGGGTTGATGATGCGTTTATGGAGCAGTGGATTCCCTATTTACGTTCGGCATCGACCATCATGACCAAGTTATTGGGGTATTAGCATCAAATGAGGTGAATGACATGATCGAATTAGGATTATATCGACATTTTAAAGGCGGGGAATACGAGGTGCTTGGTGTTGCAAGGCACAGCGAAGACATTGGCGACATGGTCGTTTATAAGGCTGCCCACGATGGTGGTCTTTGGGTAAGGCCTGTTGACATGTGGAACGAAGTCGTAGAACGTGATGGAAAGACGTTTTTGCGATTTGAGAAAATATTGGATTAGTTGAATGGAGTGGAGTCGTATGGGTCAGTTAATAGATGGTAAGCATGTAGCGAGCGAAATGCGAGCAGTTATTCGCACAGAAGCAGCGCAACTTTTTGAATCCACGGGGAAGAAGCCGAAGTTGACGGTGGTCATCTTGGGAGAAAATCCAGCTTCACAGTCTTATGTAAGAAGCAAAAAGAAATCAGCAGCAGACGTTGGATTTGATTCAGATGTGATTGAATTGCCGGCGCAGACGACGGAGTCGGACTTATTAAGTTTGATTGAGAAATTGAATGATGATGGAGATGTTCATGGGATTTTGGTGCAACTTCCATTACCAGATCACATCGATGAACAAGCCGTGATTCGTAAAATTTCTATTGAGAAAGACGTGGATGGCTTCCACCCAGAGCAGGTGGGTGGCTTAAGCATCGGGCTTGATGTGTTAGAACCCTGCACACCATCTGGAATTATAGCATTGCTTGATTTCTATGACATTGACGTAGCAGGGATGAATGCTGTGATCGTAGGTCGTAGTAATATCGTTGGAAAACCGATTGCCAACATGCTCCTAAAGAAAGATGCCACAGTGACTATCGCTCATTCACGAACGAAAAATTTGGCTGATGTAACTCGCCAAGCTGATCTTGTGGTGGTTGCCATTGGTCGCCCGCATTTTTTGACCGCAGACATGGTGAAAGAAGGCGTAGTTGTGGTTGATGTTGGGATTAACCGTACCGATGAGGGGAAATTAGTCGGCGATATTGACTTTGTTGACGTAGAAAAAAAGGCCAGCTACATCACACCTGTTCCAGGTGGCGTAGGGCCAATGACGATTACGATGTTGTTGTCAAATACATTGAAAGCATATAAGAAAAGTTTAGGATTGTAGAAGCGGCTACCTTGATTGGGAGCTGCTTTTTTAGTGGTGATTCAATTTTCCCTAGAAGTCACTGTATAGAGCAAAAGTAGGGAAGATCTTCCCTATAAGAAGCTATATATGGAGAAAGTAGGGAAAATTTTCCCTACTTTAGAGGATATAGAAAAAATCTAGGGAAAATTCTGACCACTTCAGGGCGATCATTTCACATAGCGCTCAAATAGATGACTAATTTCTTCGGAACCTTCCCACGTCGCATAGATCAAGTAATTGCCTTGACGAACGATTTGATTGGTATTAACTAGGTGATGTGCCCTCAATCCTTTGCCATGAAATGCTTTTGTTTGATCAGACAGGACTTTCTGCATGGCTTTATTCACACTACCAGCGTCCTCTTTACCATTAGCCGCTATCACAATTAGTAAATGTGGATTATCGGTTTCTACCACTGGCTTTACAACGTATCCATCGACAATTTCTTCTGGATTGAAATGCTCAATTTCTTCAAAGGATGTGATCTCATATTTTGGAATGCCAAGTTCGGTATCGATTAACTCTCCATCCTCAAAAGATAGTTTGCGATTTTTATCGGCGATGTGAGTCAAAAGAACATCCAAAATATCAGCAACGTCTACCATTTTTTCATACTCTTTCGTGATCATTTTATCTACTTTTTCCTCGACTTTTCCACAACCTAATAAAGTCAGGGTAATCAATACTGCTAGTCCAAATTTTTTCATCATAAAAAGCCTCCAACAACACGTTTCTTTACGTATTATTATCGGCAGATTTGTTGAAATCATGCATTTTTTGACACGTTTGGTTTCAGTCACCAAAGTGCAGAAAAAACTATCTGTAATTTGCTTTCATCGCTTTTTCCATGTCACGCTTTGCATCTTTCGCTTTGAGATCCTGGCGTTTATCGTAATTTTTCTTCCCCTTACAAACTCCGACCAAAAGCTTTGCATAACCATTTTTTAAATAGACCTTCAGCGGAATCAGAGAATAACCGGCTTGTTGCTGTGCACCAATCAATTTAGCAATCTCTCGTTTATGAAGAAGTAATTTTCGTGTGCGGTCTGGCACGTGATTGAATCGATTTCCACCTTTAAACTCAGCGATGTGCATGTTATAAACCCAAGCTTCATTTTCCTTGATCCGTACATAGGCATCTGCTAATTGAACAGTTCTTGCACGAACGGATTTAATTTCCGTGCCTGTCAAAACTAACCCAGCTTCAAAAGTTTCGTCGACAAAATAATCGTGGCGAGCTTTTTTACTTTGTGCAATTAAGTTTTCGTCAGATTTTTTTGCTGGCATGGGCTTTCCTCCTAAACTGTGGATATCTTAATTAAAGCATATGTAAGGGGTAGTTGTCTAGAGGTAGTTAGCAGATTACGATTCCTTCTTGAATTCTTCCACTAAATCTCAGATTATTAAGAAACGGTGGAAGAATTTTGCCATTTTCCATTTAAAACTTCCACCTTTTCATCGATTTCTTAAAAAAAGAGGAAGAATGCTCAGAATAAGCGGTTAAACCTTCCACTAAATCGAATAATTTGACTAAAAGGTGGAAGAGTTTCTGAAAACATCGTTTCCGCCTTCCACTATTTTAGATGAACATCCTAATTTGGTGAAAGGTTCCTTAGACGACCTACTTCCGCCTCTTGCTACCACCACTACGTCGGCTTCGATTTTGGTAGCTTTGTTTTCGAGATTGTTGACTACCTTGTCCACCTTTGCTTCTTTGATGCTGGCGCAGGCGCGGTTTTTGACCGGCGATTTCGAAGTCGATGGTGCTTTCTTCTTTATTAGCGTCTTTTAGTTTGACGGTAATCGGATCGCCAATGCGGTAGACCGTTCTTTTACGACGGCCGACAATGGTAAGAAGATCCTCGTTAAACTCATAGAAATCGTCTTTCATGTCAGCGAGTCGCACCAAGCCTTCAATGGTGTTTGGCAATTCGATGTACATGCCCCATTTGGTTACCGACGAGATAACACCGTCGAACTTATCACCAATGAACCCCGTCATATATTCAGCCATTTTCATACTGGTGACATCTCGTTCGCAATCAATGGCACCACGTTCTTTTTCAGAGGTATGTTTGCCGATTTCTGGCATAACACCTTTCCAATGAGCTGCCGTTTCTTGATCGGTTCGCCCTTCAAATAAAAAGGTTCGAATCATGCGATGGACGATTAGGTCAGGGTAACGACGGATCGGTGATGTAAAATGAGTATAATAGGTGGCAGCCAAACCGAAATGCCCTAGATTAACCTCGGCATAGCGGGCTTTTTCCATGGCACGAAGCATCGTTTTGTTAATCATCGATGCCTCTTTCTTACCTTCGACCTTATCTAACATCTGCTGTAGAATCTTCGGCGAAATATTGTCTTTATCGCCTTTTAACGTATAACCGAATAAACGCGTTGTTTTATACAGCTTGTGTAATTTTTCAGCACTTGGTGTCTCGTGAACACGATAAATAAACGGATACTTTAACTTTTCAAAAGCCTCTGCTACCGTTTCGTTGGCTAGTAACATGAATTCTTCGATGATCTCTTCCGAAACCCCACGATCTCGGTAGACGATGTCAATAGGAAATCCGGTATCATCCACTTTCACCTTTGCTTCTTTTACGTCGAATTCAATCGACCCACGAAGTCGACGCTTACGTTTTAAAATCTCATGAATTTCTGCCATCAGCTCGAAGTCAGCCACCGAATCGGCATAGTCTAAGCGTAAGTCATTATCTCCTTCAAGGATTGCTGTTACGTCATCGTAAGTCATCCGATGTTTCGTCTTGATTACCGCCGGGAAGATTTCATGATCGACCACATGTCCGTTTTCATCGATCTCCATGCGACAGGCAATGGCAAGCCGATCTATTTGTGGGTTCAAGGAGCAAATTCCATTGGATAGCGTCTTCGGAATCATCGGAATTACGCGATCTGTTAAATAAACACTGGTTCCGCGCGAATAAGCATCTTGATCCAGCGCCGAGCCTTCCTGCACGTAGTGCGTCACATCTGCAATCGCAACGGTCAACTCAAAAAGACCATTGCTTAAACGTTTAACTCCAATGGCATCGTCTAAATCCTTTGCATCCGCACCATCAATCGTATAAATGCTCTCAACCCGTAAATCGCGTCGCCCTTCCAAATCTTTTTCCTGGACAACCGCCGGGACTTGAGATGCCTCCTCTAGGGTAGCCAGATTAAAGTCTGTTTCAATCCCATGTTTCAGGCACATTGACAAGATGTCTACACCTGGCAAATCTTTGTTACCGAGGACATCCGTTACGATGGCCGAAACCACATTGTGATCGATGTATTCTTTAATCGTCACCTTAACTTTATCATCAAACTGGGCATCCAGACTATCTTCCTTGTCGACCTTGATGACGACGTTAAAGCGGGCATCGTCTGGAATCACACGGGCACCGCGATTTCCTTTTACATAGGTTCCAACAACCTCGTTGACTCCGCGCTCTAAGACTCCTAATACGCGACCTTTTAATCTACCGTTATCTTCAACCGATAGAATTTTAACTTTTACTGTGTCCTTGTGGAGGGCTTGTTTGATGCTACAAGCTTCCACGAAAATATCTTCGTCTAATTCAGGCGTAGTTACGAAACCAAAGCCCTTTGCTGTTACTGAAATTGTCCCTTCGAAGGACTTGTCAATTAATTCTTTCATAGGTTTTCACCTCTCTCTCTTAAAATTTTTAAAACAAACCTGTATTTAGCATACCCAAAACGCACAAAAAAGAGCCGAAAATCGGCTCTAACCTCTGACAACAAATTTATCTAAATAAGATAATAGCTCCTAAAGCGATGAAGAGAAATGAAAAGATGTAAGTCGCTCGTATAATGTATACTTCCGCCCCGCGCTCTTTTTGTTGCTTAAAAAGCTCGCTGTTGCTTCCTGACAAAGCACTATTCAGATCTTCTTTTGAGCTTTGCATTGCTGCTAAGATAATTGAAATAACCGATACGATTGCCATGGCAATATGAAGGATTCCAAATTCAAACATAAAAATCGCTCCTAATTCTAAAACAGATTTAACACAGTACGTTATATTGTATCATAACGGGATCGGGTATGCAAGTTTTAAATTGCTTTTTGATTGACCCCCCTTTGAAAGGAACGATCTATCCCACAGATTGCTCTAAAAAATCGATGATTTCCTGCAAATACTCAATAAAGTCTGATTCGGAAACATCTGTTATCACGATCTGGTAGAAAATACCATTTTCCACAAACGTAGCCATGTAAATGTCATCGGCAACAAACAATCCAACCTCTCGGCCTTCTAGAAGAGAATTCCCTATAAAAGGTGCCCCACTTGAATCAAGGACAATTTGGACACGCTGCTCACCTCGAGTGAAAGAATATGTACCATGTGCATGACTATCTTCATCTAGATACCAGGTCATGCTTGTAAAGATAAATCCAGAAAAAGAGAACTGTGACAAAGCAACCTCTGTTATGGATTCGAAATCTTCTACAGTTAACCGTTGCCCAGATCCTTGTGGTGGTGTGATGATTACGCGACCGCTACCTTCGACAGGAGATGAAATAGCCTCAATGTTATCGATCTCGACAGCCTCGTGTATTTCTTCAAAGTTTAAAAAGGCACAATAAACCTCATCTGTAACCCGCTCACCTACAAGTTGCCGATTATCATTAGAGAACTGAAGCCCACCTGCTTCATTTACGGAGACACTAAGATTCCTAAGATTCAAAAAAACAACGAGAATGATCAATGACACAGCGGCTAAGTTTCGTAATTGCAAGTACCTTGTAAGCCGTTTATCTAGCCGATTCATCTTGGTTAACGTTTGTTGGATTAAAAACTCTGGTATCTCGACAGCTTCCTTTTCTTTACAGTATTCTTGCCACATATTCTTTCACCTCCTCCCTTTATACTTGCCTAGCTTTTGCTCTAATTCCTTTTTTGCCCGACTCAATCGTGTTTTTACTGTGTTCTCGTTCTCGTCTAATAAATCAGCAATCTCTCTGATCTTATACCCTTCGTAGTAAAACAAATGAATGACAATACGGTAATTTTCTCTAAGCCCTTGGACTGCCTCAAGAACATCGTAATTCGCTTCCTTTTTTTCTACCGAAGGCACCGTTCGAAGAGCCGAATCATCGGTCTCAAACTTTTGCTTTTTACTTCGTTTCGTGAAAAGATCGCGACAGCAATTAATGGTGACACGAATAAACCATGCTTTTGCATGCTCCATCGAATTAAATGCATGTACTCTTCTATATTTAATGTAACGTAAGAAAACCTCTTGAAAAACATCCTGTGCATCTGCTTCATGCTTAGAGATATCAAGTGCGACACGGTAAACTGTCCCACCAAAATTTTCAATTGCTTCCTCATTTGATAAGGTTACACGCTTGTGCTTTTCCTTTCTCATGAGTGAACCTCCATCTTTGCTTCTTTATTTATAATTCTCCACAATTATTATAAATTATTCCCGATTTAAAAGTTCACTACACATTTTAAACACTGAAACTGCAAATAGAAAGTTTCATGTGCAGAACTTTTGCTAACTTTATCCAACTATATTTCCAAGATAACACACAACGTTTAAAAAAAGCAAATTTTAAGAAGACAATGCAATGATTCAGAAGCTTTTCCTCGTTGAAAAACAATTTTTTTCTAAAAATTTTAAAAAGCTGAAACCCTTGGTGTGCCAACACTTCTGGGGGGTATATACACGGGGTGTATAAAAAATGTCGAAATTTCTGAAACCTTTTGGGATAAAAATCCAGTGTTTATGGTACGAGTAGAAGCTCGTCACAACACTTTGGTAGGGGAGAAGTGGCAGTGAGGTAGTGAATGGAGGAAAAAGTAATGAACAGAATAACTACTAAGAAAATGAAGAAAGTAGGAATCATTGCATTAGTAGCAGTGCTTTTGTTTACAACAATTCCCTTGGAATCGTTGTTTGCATCGCCGATGGAACCTGTAGCAGATGCGACTGAGCCTACGGAACCTAATATATACGGCTTCAACGAATTTATAAATAATAACGACACAGAATTCTCAGAGGAATGGTACGATGAAGCGGAGACGCCAGCAACCAATGACGTACCTCACGAACCTGTGGAGGCAACGCAAACCAACGACAACAATGCGCCTTTAACCGATGTTAACAGACCAGACAACACGACCCGCTCTCAAGGTCAACTAACACTGAACTGGCAAGCCAACAACAACGACCCTCACTTAGCGCTAGACCCTGCCAGCAACACAAGGCAAGCACATGTCATGGAGCTAAACTTTTCGCCTGTAAGTAACAACACTTACGCACCAGGTGACATTGAAATCAGATTGCCACGTGCCCTATTTGAAGATAGAGACGGCAACTTGATTTTAACAGTTGCACCAGAAACAGGGCCAGGATCCCAAACCAGTGCCTTAGCTCCAATGGAGGTTCCTTTGCCAGGGAACACGGATTTTAATTTTACCATTGACGAAGCAACCCAAGAAATTGTCATTACTAATTTTCGAGAAGTAGGGGGAGAATCTCACTTAAACATCCAGTTTCGTATAAATTATTTTCCATCACAAAGTGCCAATGGTTTTAGAAATGATAACATTTACGCCCGCGCTACCTTTGCAGAAGCACATAGTAGAGACCCATTAGAAAGTAACTCGATAAGCTTAGAGCTAACAACAAGAGTTGTTCCAGTTAACCCAACAAAGACAGTTGATCGTTCCCATAGTGTATGGCAAAATAGATGGGGGGAGAGACCAGCTAACGCTGATAACTATTTCTTTGTCGTCTATCGTGTTATCTCAGGCTTCCAACATACCACAACGCAGCCTTTCACTTCTCAGCTTATTGAAACCCCACTAGATGGAGGAGAAATTGTGGCATGGACAAATATAGCTGCAAATCAGACTACCCTAACAAATTTTATTGCGGGAACAAATTGGACACGTGGTGACACCACTGCTTTTAACGCAGCAGCACTAAACCATTTTAGCGTGCCTACACCGCAAACACCTTCATCTGTTGGACGGACAGATAGATTTCAAGCGGTCGTTGTAATGTACCCGCGAACAGGAGAGCCCGATCAAGTAGTTTGCAATAGCGCAGAAGTAGTCATCACACCAATTGACGACGATGAAATTCGATTAAGTGCAGAGGCCTGCTATACGTACAATACCGTAGGATTTGTCTATCAAGAAGATTATTTCGGGATCAGCAAGCAAATGGGAACCTCTAGTTCTACTCCTCGTAATGGGGCATTGACGATTTTTGAAGAGGAAGGGATTCCTTACCGAACAAATTCTAACATCGTTACAGCTGTTAGTGCCAACTTTGTTAGTGTCGTATCCAGAGGTTTTAGTTTTACAGAAAATGGCACCCGCCCCTTCCAAACCACTGTTATCGACGATCACATGTATTTAGAAACCACCACAGGATTTCACGAGCTAACACCAGAAGATTTTCGTTTTACTCGTGTAGCGATTGGTGGTTATACAGAGAGAGTCCCAGTCAGAGATGGGAATGAAAACGTGATAGATACAGTGCTACTTCCTAATAGCCAGCGTTCGCCTATTCGCTTCTACTATCAAGTAGCCGGGAACAGTGAGTGGCAATATTTAACGACCTGGCACCCAACGACTGGTAACTCACCTTGGTTTAACTTGCCAAATGCCGATGTCCATCGCATAAAGGCTGTGCACGACAACGGTTTATACGAAGTAAATTTCAGATTACATTTTGACTATCAGATTAACCCAACGCCACGTGTATTAAGTTTAATTGAAGGTCAACAGACTGTTCGACTAAGAAATTTTGCCGCATTAATTGTAGAAGACGATGAAGGAAATCACCTTAATCCCGTTGGTGAAGAAACTTATGTTGGAAGCATGGGCGGACACTTTGCTAACCGCGACCGTGAGCAGTACGGTCACTTAGTGCAACGTGCCACTGATGATACAATACTAGATCGGATTACATTTACAACAACGATTCATAAAGTAGTACGCGAAGGAACATCAGATGCAGCTATTAACGCAGGGGCTACTGGAATTCAGTCTCAACCAGACCATGCCCGTGTGCGTATTCCCTATCGGGTTGTTATTCAGCATAACACAGCAGGTCCTCGTTTATCCAATGAGAATTTCCACCGCTTTCTCCCAGAGCAAACCCACGGAACTTTTTACGATCTCCTTCCTTTAGGCACCATCCTTAATCCAGCTACAATTGTCGCTCGTGACATTCACAATCGAGTCGTATCTCACACCTTAGAAACCGTGGAAAATTGGCAAGGGAGCGGGAGAACTTTAGTTATTATTAACGTCTACGCTACTGCTGGAGAAAATTTAAGAAACAATGGTAGCGTGAGCGTGACTAATATCTCCGGAAATGCTTCCTGGAACACCACTAGCACATTTGGTGGAACTGGGTTTGTCGTTGACTTTGATGTCTACTACCCATGGATGAACATTGGACTGTTTGGTGGCAACCTTCGTAACTTGGTTACCTACCGCTCTGGAAACGGTGAGTTCCTTGGTGGCAATCGACACACCGATGGCCAGAACACAGCACCAGGTTTAACAGACACCGAGCGAGAGTTAATGGCTAATTTCCCAGGCGGAGCCAGCTTTGATCCAGAGGAAAGAAATTCAATTTCCACCGTTCGTCCGGATACCGTTGCACCTATAACAGCAGATCAGATTGGTATGCGAAAGTTAGTAAGGGCAGCAGGCGATACTGACTATAGCATGAGTACATCCGTTCGTCCAGGCGGAGCCTATAGCTACCGTTTGCAATACATTGGACCAAGCGATCATCGAACAACTAATCTTGTGATGTTTGACGTCTTAGAGGTAGCTCACGAAGGACGTCCTTATTGGCAAGGAAACCTTGAAAGCATTGATTTAAGTCACCCAAGGTTGATTGGTGCCGATCCAGTGGTTTATTATTCCACTCAGTCGGGTCTAAGCCCAATGGATAATGCCGCTCATGCTGATTTAAGTAACACTGCCATTTGGAGCACCACGCCACCAAGTGATTTAGCAGACGTTACGGCAGTTGCCTTTGACTTCGGTACCTTTGTTTTCGAACCAGGTTCAGGAGTTGTTGTAACTTTACACATGCGTGCACCACACGATTACACGTTATACAACAACATTGCTTACAACAGAGCCCAGTACCGAATCACGACCATTCCAATAACTGGTGGCGATCCAATTAACTGGCCAATTGCAGAAGTACCATATACCCAAGTAACCCTTTCACCACGTGATGTAGCCATCACAAAAGGTTCAAATCCAGCAAGTGGAACTGCCACTGATCCAACCGAGGTAGACATGGGAAGCACCGTTGCCTACTCCATTCGAGTGCAAAATAACGAAGAGTTAACCCTGAGCAACGTGGTGGTAGAAGATGAAATCCCACCGTTTATGACCTTTGATCCAGCTGAATTACGTGGATTCTTCGGAAACAACCCAGTAAATGCTATTCCATTGTCACAGCACACAAGAGTAAGCTTCACCGTAACGGGTAACCGCATCGAGTGGACGATTGCAACCTTGGCTCCAGGAGAAGCATTTACCATCATTGTTCCAGCAGTGGTTGACGAAAATCTAGAAGAGCGTACAGTGTTTGAAAACACCGCTCGCATTATTCGCATCGACGGTGTGGACTACGACATTTCAAGTGAAACCACTTATCACGTAGCGGAACCAACCGAACCAACGACTGTTCCTGCTACTACGGTACCGACTGAACCAGTAACAACGGTTCCAACAGACCCATCAGAACCGACTACTGTTCCAGCAACGACAGTACCAACAGATCCATCCGAACCAACTACCGTTCCTGCTACCACGGTACCGACTGAGCCAGTAACAACAGTACCAACCGAGCCAACAACAGCCCCAACGGATCCATCAGAGGTAACCACAGCTCCAACAGAAGCAACGACGGCACCAACAGATCCAAGTCTAGAAGATC
>JGI24703J35330_11748703_pt1 | contig 26701 bp, 23 predicted proteins | sample TergutNt197P1_FD_35330 | JGI IMG/M metagenome (IMG submission 35330)
GTGTGGGGCGAAGCCCCACGGTTTTTTTACATACCCGGTATTGGCTCGCCCGTTTCGTCTGTTTCGGCGTCTTTTAGTGCCAAGGCTTTTAATACCGCTTCGTCATAACTTTTGTTTACGCCCAAGGTATACTGCGAAAGCCCGCTTTTTGTTTTGTCTTCCATTAAAGCTCTCCTTTCCGGTGAATGTTATTTTTGTAGTATTTGCGGGGGTGGGGTATACTATGCAAAAAAGGTTTTGGCATGAATGAGGGCAAAATGATATCTTTATTTGGTGCGATGTCGTTAATTATTTTAATTGCAAGCGTGGCGGCTTTAATTTTGCATTTTAAGGTAATGAAATTTCGTGGCGCGGTGGACGATTCCTTGGAAAAAACAGACAGCCTTTTGCGCGACAGAATAGAAATAATTTATAATCTTGCCAGGGAAGCAGAAGAAAATCTCGACAACCCGCTTGCAATGCGTCAAATAATTAAAATGTGCGAAACCCATGCAAGTTATGATACACAAAAACTTATCAAAACCCGTACAGAATTGGAAGAATCCGCTTCTGAATTATTAGCCGCAAGCAATTGCGAAATAAATAAAAAAGCCCTGTCTGACAACACCGAAGAAATACGGCTTGCAGACATAGGCTTGCAAAATGTTGCGGCTGAGTATAACAAATATATTTCGGCAACCCCGGGGAATATTATGGCTTTGATGCTTGGGCTTTCCGTGGAAGATTTTGTTAGTCATTCTGTTAGTCGGCATTTTCCTGACCGATGATAAACTAAGAGCATATATTAAGGGGCTGTTCGATATGGCGAAAAAGAGGCATAATTTGCGTTACACGGTGAGTTTTTTATTTTCCATTCTGTTTTTCTTGTTGGTTGCGCCTGCTGCCAACGTATCTGCAATATCTGTCGATGACGAAAATTTTGAGGAGCTGCTGGAACAGCTGCGCCAAGAATTTTTCGCCCCTGAAAGAGGCATAACGACGTTCGCGGAACCGATTCAGGTCATATATTCCGAATATGAATTTGAACATATGTCGCCACCGGATATTTCGCAATATCTTATTCCTATGGACGACAACTATGCGAGCCTCGCTCCTCTGTTTGCGCCGAGGCCTTATACAGTGGGCAGCAGAAGGCAATTCAACGCATTCCGAAAAAATCCGACTTTCGGACATTGGGGCGAACTTGTGCGGCAGGGCACGCATGTTAATATTTGGATATTGGACGATGTTCAGAACCGCCCGAGTGCAGCAAATTTGAACCAAGCGATTGCTATGTTTGACGATATTACATTCCGAATGACGCGGGATTTTGCACCATTCAGAGGGGTTAGGGTAATCACTCCTTACGGCAATATGCCTGTTGTCGGTGATATCCACGGTGACGGCAGAGTTAATGTTTTGCTGCATGAAGGCTTCGGCGGCGGATATTTTTGGTCTCGGAATTTTATGACTGATGACGGAAACGCACCCATAGCCATTTTCCATATGAATCCCAATGCTTTGCTTTCGTCTAGCCTTTTTGCGCACGAGCTTCAGCATTTGCTGTTTTACATGCACTTTGGTGTTTACGCGCACGCCGCCGGACAGCATCAGGATTTTCTTTGGTTAAACGAGGCATTAAGTATGCTTGCAGGGGTTCATTGGGCGGAAGCGGGCAGGCAGCATATATCCTTGGGCTGGTTCTTTGAATCCGCTCCAAACTCGTATTCAAATCCGCCCGACGGCAGACGCGGGGATTTTATCAATTTTAACAACAGCTTGAAAAACTATTCCATGAGTGAACTCCACGGATTATTTATGCACCGGGTATCGAATGGCAACTATGCTACTGCTATGTATAATTTTTTCAGAAGCAATTTCCCCACGGCAACAAATCGTGACCAATTCGAGGCAAATGCATTAAGGCTTATGAGCATGAGTAAGCCGCAAATAACAGGCAACGCCTTTCACGCGGCGGGGCTTACAGGCTCAACGGGTGCATCTGGCGAATTGGCATTTAACCTGTTGTATTTTTTATTCATGGAGAACTTTGCGGCTGACGGTGGAAATATAATCAGCGGAAATACCGTACATCCAACACAGCCGTTTCACAGCAACGAGTTCAGCGTGTTTAACCTATGGGGAATCCGCCCGAATTTGGGTATTCCTCACGGCACGGGTGGTGTTTGGGGTAATCATGGTGTTTTTGAGAATGCAAATCACGGTGGGTTTTGTCTTCGTTCTTTTGAAGCTCTCCCCGTTTTGCAGTCCGGCGGACACATCTTGCTTGTCGGATATATGGGGGCATAGGATTGGTACAGTCGCCGCACGGCCAAACATGAGAATTGCGGCATTCTTAAACGATTCCGGTGCGCCGCTTTATATGCAAACTCCGGAGTTCACCGGTTTTGTTGATGCGGACGGTGAGCGTTCTACTGCTGTACTGACATTTGCCGCAAATACTTCCATCGCAAACCGTGTATATACCGTCAGGGCTTCTGTTGACAGCGGCGAGACGTGGCTGCAAGAGCCGTTTGGGATGGTAATCGTGCCGCCTGCTTCTTATACCCTGCCGGGCGATGTTACCGGCAGCGGGGAAATAAATTTCGAAGATATAAGCCTGATTAGAATGTATCTTGCCGGTCATCAAGTTAGTATCAATCATGCCGTTGCCGACATTAATGGCGACGGAATTATTACAGATGCAGACGTAAGCTTGCTTCGTATGTATTTGGATGGCCACCCTGTTGCGCCGGGCATCGTTCAACCGAGTGACAATACTGCAATTTCATCAGTCAGCGGGATTGTGTCAATTTCTAATGAAACCGCTGCCCCGGGCGAATACGTTGATGTGGTTATTCGTTTAGATGAAAACGAGGAACTCTCCAGTATTCGCCTAAGCATAGAATATGACAGTACCGTATTAAGCCGTGTTGGTGTATCTTTGGTCGGGCTTATGCCAATGCCTATGCCTCCGCCGCTGGATGGCAACCCCTTTGTGTTGGGTTTTGACTTGGATGATTCGATTGCCGTTACCGACATTACAGGAAATTTGGCCACCATTAGATTTAGAGTGCTTCCCGGTGCGGCAGTAGGTGCTACGCCAATACGTATAAGTGTTGTCTCGGCATACAAAATTGATAACTTTGTGTCTGTTAGGTTGGAATTTTTGTCGACGGACGGAGTTGTATATGTTGGAGATGAAAATATCTCACTTAGAAACGAGTTAATCTCCCTTATTAACAAGGCTCAAGACTTGCTGAGAGATACCGATGTATCTGTGGATGGTTACAATGTGCCTGCATACAGATTTTGGGTGACGCAAAATGTACATGACAATTTTTATGAGGCAATAACTGAAGCCATTCTTGCTTTGACAGAGTATGATAACAGAACTACCAATTCAAATCCTTTGCATTTACGTACTCCATAACCTTGTTGCGGCCGGTGCGTTTCGCGCCGTAAAGGGCAACGTCTGCCATGTGGATTATATCGTCCAGTGATTCTGTGGCGCAGGTGCGGGTGGCAACGCCCAAAGAAACCGTTATGTTCAAGGTCATGCCCTTTATCATAAAAGCCGATTCTTCAATAGCCTTTTGGATACGAACGGCATTGTTAACGGCGGCATCGTAGGTCATGTCGGTAAGAAGAACAATAAATTCTTCGCCGCCGTAGCGGGCTATAACTGTATCTTTGCGGGTTACGCCGTTCATACGTTTTGCAACAATTTTTAACACCTCGTCGCCAATGGGGTGGCCAAAGGTGTCGTTTACGCCCTTAAAATGGTCTATGTCTGTCATTATCAAGTGGAAAGGTTCGTCTTCGCTCTTACTTCTTGTAAGGGCTTTTTCGGCGTTTTCTACAAAATAACGGCGGCTGAAAAGTTGAGTAAGCTCGTCTGTGTAGGCAATCGACTGCATTTTTTCCATCATTGCAATGGAATGTTTTAATGCGCGTAAATCGTGAATATAAATAATGGCCAAATCTTGCTCGGCAAGGCGTACTTTTACAAGGGTTACTTCGCAGGGGATTTGCTCGCCGTAAATGCTTTGATGCAACCACTCGTAATGGGCGCGCCCCGCTTCATATGCCTGTTTAAGTTTGTCGGTTGCCTTGCTTCGCGATAATTGCCCATCGGGCTGATACTCCGGCGACAACTCAAAAAAACGCTCGATAAAGCTCTGTTTATTCAAAATCCCAAAAAGGTTAACAACCTCGTTATTTGCCTCGACTATATTAAAATGCTCATCCACAATGCCGCACGCGATGGGGCATGAATCCATCATTGCTTGCAAACGCTGTTTTGCAACGCGCTCTGCCAACCGCGCCGCGTGCGATTCTCGCATGTCTTGCATAAATTGCAAAATATGCGGCTTCCCGCTTACATCCACGCGCAAAAGTGTAATCTCTACGGGCAGAAGCTCCTTGTCTCTGCGGCAGTGTACCCAATCAAATGTAATTGTATGCCCGTTTTCCAGGCAGTCCCTCATAAGTACACGAAACTTGCTTATAGACGGCGTGCCGTCCGGCTGATACGGCGGCGATAAATCGTCACAATTTTCCGCAAACTCTTTCGGGTCTTTAAGCGCGAACATATCCGAAACCGCCTGATTTGAATGCGCCCACTTATACTTGCAGTCACGCAAAATGCAAGGCATAGGTACATTGTCAATAATATGTGCAAGTGTTTCATGCGTTACCGTATGCTCGTAGCGTTGGAAATCATAATCACCTGTCATTTTGCAACTCCTTAATGGATGATTTTTCAACACGCCCTTATTTGATTGTCGTTTACAGCAGCCTTGCCCTAACGGGCGCGACATCTTTTACAAGGCCGCTGATTAAAGTTTCCACCTTGTCGTGCTTAAACATTTGCTCGCAGATAATGGCATTGTTTATGGCGAAGTATGGGTCGGTCGGGTCTTCGTGGATAAATGGTTTTGTGTTTTTTATGGAGGTTTCTTTTGTCGTAATGCTTCCGGAGGGCATTTCTTCAGAAAAGTAATAGGTCAGCGATTCGTTGTAGAAGAGGGGGATTGCGGCAACATACAAACCGTAGCGAATATATTGCATTGGAATGGATTGAACAGCCGAAGAATCTTCCATACGATAATACAACCAACAGTCCTTGTTGGGCAAGCTTTGATATAAAAAAGGTTGATATTTTTCTATGAAGGGCGAATTTGCAGGCGCGTTTTCTTTAAAAACGGGGAAGAGAATGCCCTCGGATTCCGAGGCAGACATGGCATTTTTAATAATTTCTTCTGATTTAAATGTGGTGATATTGTGTTTAAGATAGATTCCCGCCAATGCCCACGAAAGCAAAATCGAATCGTTGTCGGAGTTTTCCAAAATAGTTAATGTGTCGTAGCTTGGGCGGGTGGATTTTGCCAGCATGTGGTAGGTTGCAAGCTCAATAAATTCTGCAAGAAGCGGCGAGTCTTTTGAAGCAGAGCGCAATCGCGAAAATGCTTTTTGCGCAGGCGCGTCGAAGCGAGACATATAAAGCGCGGTTTTGAGAACATGCTCGTCAAGTTTTGGCAAACTGCGATTTTCTTCTTCAAGTACGCGAGCCAATTCTGCCCATTCGCCGTAGCTTGCGGAGAAATTCTCCAGCACGTTGTTGAGCAAGTCATCGCTGAAAAAACCGTTTAGCAACAAATTGTAGCCGATTGCGTAGATAGCCGGGTTGATTTTTTCAGACTTTTTTGCTTTTTTTAAGAGGGTGGTAACTGCATCAAATAATTTTTGCGGCGGAATGGAATGGGATTTTTTTGACAAAACCGCCGCGGCTCGTTCATATTCGCGAGTTTGCAAATATACATTTAATATCTGGTCAATAAAATCGTTGCCCAGCGCGTCGTCGTCCACCTCTGCGTAGCATTCAAGTGCTTGCTCGAAACTAAATGCATTGTAATGCAAACGACCCAAAGCCACAAGTATTCTCATGCGATAGGCTTTTGTGGTGCCTTTTGTTGCAAGCATTGCTTCAAACACCGGCGCGGCGTCGTCCGGCGGGGATTCAATAGCGAGGTAGTGGTTTGTCAGATATGTTAAAAGATGAAAACGGCGGTCGCCCTTTTGGAAAAAGTACAGATACAATTCCACGCCCGCAAGCCCCACCATAGGCAGAATCGTAAGCTTTTCGTCCGGGATTGTGCGCCGGCCGGGGCCCAAGCAGGTGCAACCCGGGTTTTCGCTTGTGGCTTCTATTTCAATCAATGCCGTGGTTGGGTTCTCATTTTCGTTTGCCGGGATTTCGTACACGCTCATGCCGCGTTTTTCCGGCTCGGTGATGTAAATATATTTTACGGCAGAATTTTCCGGCAGGCGCAGTTCAAACTTTGTCAAATTTTCGCTTAAAACCTCTTCTGTTTTTTCCAAGTCTACGCCGGATATGCCCAAGGCGCGGCATCTGCTCCAAAAATAATAATAAATGCTGTTGGCTTCACGGCTTTTTATTCCCGCTTCAAGGCAACGCGCACCCAGCTGAATAATCTTGTTTTGCGCTTCGGGCAAGAGGTCGGCAAGGGAAGGGTCTGTAAGCAAAAAGTGATACACATATACCGCAAAATGTATATTCTTGTCAAAGGTTTTTTCCTTTGCGGCGGCAAGGAATTTTGCCAATGGATAGCGGTTTATTTTCGGTGCATTGTTCTCGAATGAGGCGTGAATGATGGCACCAAAAAGCGACGGCGCGTAAATCTGTTTTTTTTCGGCCTCTTGATAATAGAAAAAAGCTTCGGCAGACATATCGCCTTTTTTGATGCGGTATGTGCAGATATCCTTTAATATGGGCGAGAAATTGCTTACGGCATAAAGTTTTTCGCCTGCGGCAGGGTCGGCTTTTATTGCGGCGGAAAGTGTCTCGGGAAATTTTGACGCGATGCTTACAATGTCTGCGCCGCGTGCGGCGGCGTATGTCAAAACCGGCAAGACGCTTGTTCCCTCCGGCCCGCGGGTAAAATTTTTGTAGTATCTAAAAAGCCCCTCGTACATAAAAACAGAGTTGCAACCCTCGCGGTATGCCTCGGTCAGTTTGTTATAAGCCTCGGTAATTTCGTTTGCGGCAAGGTGAAGCAAGCCCTGCATTACTGTAAAATGCTGGGCAGTTTTGCCTGTGGGTTGTGTATTTTTTATATGGTCGTCCAGTGCGCGACGGTGCTTTTTTGCCGAGCGAATACGCCGCTGATTAAGCTCCAGATAAGCATACAGAAAGCATAAGCAACCGTAATAAAACGGTTCGTTCGCCCGCAAAAAAGATTTATAGTTCATTGCTTTGTCCAGCATCTCGTTCGCACTGTCATAATGGCCTGCTTCAATGGCAATAAAAACAGCAAGTGTATAAAGTTTCATATGCACAAGATTTTTCCTGTGTGCCGCAATTGCCGCGTGGTTTGCCCTTTGCAAATGCACGCGCATTTCGTAGTCCGGCTCCAGGAAACGAAATGCCTGCCAGCACCGCAACGCAAGTATAATCGTTGCAGAAGAACCTGCGCGACCGCGTTTTTCGTCTGTATTAAAAATTTGCGAAATCATTGGCTACCACTCTCCAACGGTTATGGGCAGAGTTTTTTTGTATTCGTTTCCGGGGATTTTTGCGCGTACTTCGATTAAAGTGTGCATAAACGGCAGTTTGCGAAAAAGCATTTGCGCATTTATAAAGGTAGAAAGCTTTATATCAAATGGGATTTCCCCTATTTGCCCTATGGGGAAACTGCGTGCCGCAAACCGGATATAATTCTCCGGGCAAAACACGGCAACTTGCATGTTAGAGCCTGTGTTATTAATTACTTCAATCGTGCCTTTGTCTGCATAACGATATGTTTCCCGATTAAGCTTTAAACTAAGCAATGGTTGCCTGCGATAAATGATTTCGGTTGTGTCGTCGCCGATTTGCACAAGCTCCCGCGTGAAGTCGGTTTTTATTCGTGTCGGGTCAATGTTAAAATTGATTGAAGCGGTGTTATTTTCGTCAAAATCCGCAGTGGTCAAATTCCCGGCGGACAGAGTTAACCAATCGGCAGCACTGTTTTTTGTAACGGGAACACTTACATAGCCGCCATCGGTTTTTGCCACTTTTATACTGCCGAAAAGCATGTCGTTCTCATGGGGCTTTTGCGAAAATTCGATTTGGCAAGGCGATAAAATACTAAGCCCCGTGCGGTTTTTAAGCCCCGACAAAATAAAAAAATTATCCATTGCGCGTTCGCGGTTTGCGTCCTTGTGCAAAGATTCATAAACCTCCGGGTATTCGTACCCCGACGCCAGAAGAAGCATGTAAAACTCTCCCGAGGTAAAAAGCCGCCGCGCTTGCGCCGGATACTTTGGGGCGTATTCGTAAAAATCGCGGATATTTGCTATTGTATGCCCTTCCGGCGTGGTTATGGACATTTTTGTTAATTTAGCAGAAACGGGGATTTCTTTTTCCCCGCCATTGGTGGTAATAAAAAACCGCGTACTAACAGCGTCGCCTATGCCAAGCCCTGCCGCTTGCGCATCAAAAGTATAATTTATTTCTTGGTTGTTGCCCTCAAATTCTGCCGGCTCGAAGGTAAGCCCCGCACATCGCGAAAGTATTCGGCCCGCCAAAACACCGCCGCCTGTGTTTTTAATCAAAAATGCCCCTGCGTGGTTGCCCTTCGTTTCGATTACAAGGGAATCAACATCGGCGTACATGATTGGTTGGGGGTGTTCGTATTTATCTGCTGGGTTCATGCTGTTTCCACTCCAAAACATTGTGCCCCTTGCAGGGAGTGTTGAAAAATCAACACTACCTTGCGGCACTTAAAAAACGCGGCAGTCACACGCGACGCCGCAAAATACAAACAATTCCTTAGGTGTCCACATGCCCTAAGCTCCCATGCCTCGGCTATATCTTATTTTGATGGCTTGCGAAGCCTGAGAAAGTGTACCCAGTTCTTCCCAGCCATCAACATATTTTTTCTTAAAGCCCTTGGATGCAAGCATCTCGGCATCGGCATCTGCCTTAACCCTTTCGCTTGCGTAAAAAGTTGAGTCTTTTAAGCTTACATCATATTCAAGCTTCCTTAAAAAACCATCGATTACATGCGCATTATTCCTGTATGCCCACGCAACCTGTACATCTTCAATAAACGCCTTGCCGCCATCCACGCGATAAAAAAATACTCCCGCAAGCATCTGCCCGTCCAGCGCGATATAAAAACGCCGGTTTATATCCAAAAGTACCTTTCTCATCTTCTGCGACCAAGTAATAACATGCTCGGGCGGCTTCATGCCTGCAAGCTTGTCGCGCAGAGAATTCTCTTTAATTACGGCGTGCATTTTTGTTAAAAACGGCACAATAGCACCCCGTCGGCTTGAATAATCTATAATTTCGAGCATATTTACCCCCTTGCATATTTTACATTTTTGATTTTTCAACACACGCCCCGGGGGAATTTAATTCCCCCGGGGCGTGTGTTGAATTTAGGCAAAGGGATTTTCGTCGCAGTAAAGCCTGCCGACGGGTTGGTTATAGGCAACGTCGCAAATGCCCATCATTTTCAATGCGGAGAAAAGTGTTTTACCGGTATGCCCAAAGCCAAGGGCGGCGTGGTGGGGATAACGTTTTGCAATGAGGACATGACGATAGAAACGAGCCATTTCGGAGATTGCGATTACGCCGACAGAGCCGAAGGTTTGGGGGTCAACATCAATAGATTCACCCTGAGCGATGTAGGAACGCAGCGTGCAATCAGCAGTGGATTGAAGCCTAAAGAGAGTAATATCGCCGCTGTTTAGCGCGCCTTCGAGTGTACCGCGTGAGATATTTGGCTCGCTGTCGGGTTCAAGAAGACGGTGCATTATTAATTGATGTTTCATTTCGTGTTTTTTAAGCATACTTGCGGGTGTGTTTCCGCAGTGGAAGCCCATGAAAACATCGGAGGGTGTGTATCCGCCGAATTTATCTTTGCCTGCAAGATACAAATCGTGGGGTACGGTGTTGTTTATGTCCAGCAAGGTTGCGGGAAGCTCTGTGGCACAGGTGAGAATGTACTCGGAAAGCGCGCCGTAGATATCGGTTTCGCAGGCTACGGGTATGCCGCGGCCGGTAAGGCGCGAGTTAACATAGCAGGGAACCATGCCGAATTGCGTTTGAAACGCAGGCCAACATTTGTTTGCGAATGCAATGTATTCAGATGCACCTGCATGTTTTTCTGCCCAGTCCAACAGGGTTATTTCAAGTTGGGCAAGTTTGGGAAGCAGGCTGGAGTGCTTATTGCCGCCGCCAAGTTCCGACGCCATATCTGCTACAACTTTTTCGATACGAGAGTCGTTTTTGTTTGCGTTAAATGCGGCAAAAAGGTCAAGCTCAGAATTTTCCTGCACTTCAACGCCAATGTCGTAAAGGGGCTTGATGGGCGCATTGCACGCTACAAAATCAAACGGACGCGGCCCGAAACCAAAGATTTTAAGCTTGCTTATACCAATTATTACCCTTGCGACAGGTATAAATTCTTGAATCATATTTGCAACATCGCCGGGTGTACCCACCGGATATTCCGGGATATATGCACGAACGCCGCGAAGCCCCAAATTATATGAAGCGTTAAGCATTCCGCAATAGGCATCGCCGCGGCCTTGAATAAGGTCTGCCGCGCTTTCTTCTGCCGCCGCCACAAACATTACGGGCCCGCAAAATCTTTGCGCAAGCATTGTCTCAGGCCCTTCCGGCCCGAAGTTTCCAAGGTAAACAACAAGCGCGTTGCAACCGGCGGCTTTAAGCTCTTCCAGGGCTTTCATCGCGTCATTTTCGTTCTCAACCGTTGTTTTAATCTCTGCAAGCTTCATTCCTGCTTTGTTTGCCGCCGCAACCACTGCCTCCCTGCGTTTTGCCGAAAGCGTAATGGGGAAGCAGTCTCTGCTTACCGCAACAATTCCCGTTTTTACTGTTGGTACATTTTTCATGCGCGTCCGCTCCTTTTATATTAAAAAAATATTTAGTTACATTCTATAGTTACCCCTTGCGTTGGTCAAGTATGGGAGTGTTGATTAAAACCGGGGCTGCAACTATATCTTTTCATTAATATATCTTTTCATTAATAGGTCCGGAATCACGAGTTCTCTCCTTCAGTCGTAATGATTTTTGCAAGACATTACAACAATAGCGTCATCAGTAACCTTGTATACAATGCGGTTAACCTTGTCAATGCGCCTGCTCCAATAGCCGCTGTAGTTATGTTTTAGCGGCTCCGGTTTTCCAATTCCTACAAACGGGTTGTGTTTTGTATCTTTTAAAAGTACACAAATCCGTTTTGCGATTTTTATATCTTGCCCAAGCCAATCATTAAAATCTTCCCATGCGTCCGGTTCAAATTGAATAGCCCTGGGCATTTGTCAATTCCTCTAATTCCTCTATAGTTACAGCAACTTGCCGTCCTTTTGTTTTACCGGATTCGTAAAGCTCCAGCCTTCGCGAAAGCTCCTGTTGGTTGTCTGCTCGATAAAATGGGTCTACGGTCAATTCAAAAGGAATTGTGCCGGTTCGCACTACGGCTTTCGCAAATACCGTAAACGCCGCCGACATATTTAAGCCAATCTCATCTAAAGTCTCTTCTGTCTGTTTTTTCAACTCTTCATCCATGCGGAAGGTAATTGCGGTTGTTTTCACAGAACCAGCTCCTTTGAGATTATTGTATGTTATGTGGCATACATCGTCAAGCGTTCTGCTGAAAGACAGCCTGGGGGGGAGTGTATCAAATTCGTGACATTCACGGGCAGGTGCAGTATACTCGCTCTTATGAAAATTACTGCGCGAGGGGTGCTTTTAAATGGACGTATATTTGAATTCAATTACAGGGATTGACGATGCAATTGTTTCTATGTTTATGAGCAAGCGAACATGGACAAGGGAAAAAGAAGTGGAGATAAGAGATACATGCAGCTGTGTTCTTGAAAAAAACGGTTGCTTAAAAAATAAAGATTTAATTCTTGCAAGCGGCGAAGCAAACTTGCTGAACGATTTTACAAATTGGATGGAGCTGCTTGTAAAATGGGGCTGGAAGCATACGACAATGCTTAGGTTTATAAATCTATCCGTTACGGTTGCGGGGCTTCACCGTGCGGGGCAAGATGATTGGGATTCACACGCAAAAAGATTTAACAATCGTATCATTCGTTCGAGTACGCGCTTGTCGAATTTCGGCTATGAGTTATCAGATTGGTACAAAGACAAAATTATTCCAACGGACATTGCATTAAAATCGCTGGACATAAATTTACCACCAACTATTGAAGTTGATGGCATTGTTTACAGCAAGGCGATAAACGGATACGTGAGGGAAGAATTTAAAGAGGATGCCGACGTGAAACGCGGCTTGTACATGTTAAGCATCCCCAGCAATTTTATCTTCAATGTAGATTTAACAGAATGGGCGCATGTATTTAAAGAGCGAAACGAAACAGGAAGCTCTAACCCCGAGGTAAAGTTGTGTTGCGAATTAATAGCTAATCAAGTCGAATCTTTTCATTCGCAATTTAACAGGGAGCTTTTTTTAAAAATCAAAAATTGATGCCTATGTCAATAACATTCTGTCCGATGCCATTTCTTCGCCGCTCGCGCTTTCAAACATTTTCAGAAGGTCGGGGACGGTAAGGGTTGATTTTTCTTCGCCGCGCACGTCCAGTATTACATTGCCCTCGTGCATCATCATAAGCCGATTGCCGCTTTTAAGTGCGTCGCGCATGTTGTGCGTAACCATCAAAGTTGTAAGCTCGTTTTCGCGCACGATTTTGTTTGTTAAATCCAGAACGGTTTTTGCGGTTTTTGGGTCCAGCGCGGCGGTGTGTTCATCAAGCAACAACAGATGCGGCTTGCGAATTGTTGCCATAAGAAGCGTCAACGCCTGACGCTGGCCGCCGGAGAGTGTGCCTGCCGGGGCACTCATGCGGGTTTCCAGCCCAAGCCCCAGAGTTTGCAACCGAGTATAATACAAATCACGTTCCTTGCGACTTATGCCCCATCGCAGGGTTCTTTTTTTGCCGCGCCTGTAGGCAATTGCAAGGTTTTCTTCTATTGTCATGGAAGGGGAAGTGCCCATTCGCGGGTCTTGAAAGACGCGGCCTATGTACTTTGCGCGCTTATGTTCCGAAAGCCTTGTTACGTCAATGTCATCAACTTTAATGTACCCTGCATCCGGGTCGAATGCCCCCGCGATTGCGTTCAAAATTGTGGATTTCCCCGCGCCATTGCCGCCTATAATTGTTACGAAATCGTTTTCTTCCATTTTCAGGCTGACGCCGCGCAGGGCTTCTTTTTCGGTTGCCATGCCTTTGTCAAATGTTTTTCTGATATTTTCGCAGTTAAGCATCGGTTTTACCTCCAAAGAAAAGTCTTTTCCAATCAAAATTAAATTTTGCCCTAAGCATGGGAAGCGCAAGCACCACAGCCAGTAAAACAGCAGAAATAAGCCTTAAATCGTTGGGGTGAATGTCGCGCCCAAGCACAAACGCAATAATTATTCTGTAAAGAATAGAGCCTATAACAACCGCATTAAACACGCGATGGCTGCGCTTGTCGCTGAAAATAACCTCGCCGATAATAACCGATGCCAGCCCGATTACGATTGTACCAATGCCCATGTTTATATCTGCAAAACCCTGCAGTTGAAACACCAAAGCACCGGAGAGTGCCACACATGCATTACCGATTACAAGCCCGAGAATTTTCATAAAATTGGTATTAACGCCCTGTGCCTTAACCATGGTTTCGTTATCGCCGGTGGCGCGTACCGCGTAACCAATTTCTGTATTAAAAAACAGTTTCAGCAAGAAAATTACGATTACAACAAAGATGATGCCTACAAAAATTGCGGCTATTCGCTCGTTTGCAGGGAACCACACTGCCATTCGCGCCATAGCCTGCTCGTTCAACAGCACGCCAACATACCCCGCGAGCAAAGCCAACCCCGCACAGGCAACGCCTATGTTCACAGCGGGACGTTTTTTGTCGGCTTTTGCATACCATAAAATTAAATTAAGCAGCGCAACACCAAAGATAACCGATAGCGCAATCACTGCCGAGCGTTCATTTGTACCAAGAATCCCCGCCATCCGTGACATAATTGTATCCGTACCCCGTCTTATGGGGATGTTGGCGTTGTGCCGCATAACCCGCAGGTTTACCGAATACAAAGCTGTCATGCTTAAAATCCCCGATAATAACGGCGGTATTTTAAACACAGTATGTAAAAAGCCGGTTGCAAAACCCGCAATCATTCCCGCGCCCACGGCAATTAATGTACCAAGAAACGGGTCGCCGCCGTTTAAAACAACAAACCATGCCGCCACTGCCGCCCCAAGGGTAAAGCTTCCCTCTGCCGTCAAATCTGCAATATTTAATACGCGATAGGTTATATAAACACCGATTGCCATTATTCCCCACAAAAACCCCATGCCCACTGCTGTTAAAAATACATTCATACCCATGTTTAACAAATCCTTTTCTTCACACGCACCCTACAGGGAGTGTTGAAAAATCATCCATTCGCATATGCCATATCTCGAAAAACCGCCTAAAGCCGCGGCTTTTTCTGCGATATTGGCACAGCTCACGGGATTTTTCAACTCTTCCTATAGCGGGCGGGTGGCGTTTTTAAGCCAATCGCGCTCTTCGTTATTAAGGTGCGGTGAAAGGGTTTTATATGTTTTTTCGTGATAAGCATTCAGCCAATCGCGTTCGATTTGAGTAAGTTTTTCCGGCATGATTGCGCGTTGGTCAAAGGGGCAAAAGGTCAGCACTTCAAATTCAAGAAAAATGCCTGTTGCATCCAGTTCGGTATTGCCGGCACCGGGCGAAGAACGGCATTTTCGCACAAGCAGAACGTTTTCGGTACGGATGCCGTAACGCCCTTTTTTATAAATGCCCGGCTCGTTGGTAACAAGCATACCGGGGGCAAGGGCTACCGGATTATGGTGTTGCGCAATGTTGTGCGGGCCTTCGTGGACATTAAGGCAATAGCCGATGCCGTGGCCTGTACCGTGGTTGTAATTTTGAAAATCGAACCAAAGCGGTTGCCGGGCAATAACATCCAAGGCACTACCCGTTGTTCCTTTTGGGAAAACAGCGCGTGAAAGCGCGATATTTCCTTTTAGAACTAAAGTGAAGTCGTTTTTCATTTCGTCGGATATGTCGCCAAGGCAGACAGTGCGTGTGGTATCGGTTGTGCCGTCCAGATAATTTCCCCCCGTGTCTATAAGCATAAACCCGCTTTGTTGCAGGGTTTCGCCGGTTTCGCCGGGGTTGTAATGCGAGAGTGCGGCGTTTTCGCCATAGGCAGCAATTGTGTTGAATGAGTCGCACAAATAGCGCGGAAGACCTTGGCGCAAATTCGTTATATATCGCGAAACATCTGCCTCTGTAATGGGCTGTTTGCCAATGGTTTCGTCTAACCATTTGAGGGTTTTTACAATTACAAGGCTTTCCCTGATATAAGCCGTTTTTACGTTTTCAATTTCTTCCTTCGTTTTGGTACATTTTAGAAGCGGAATAATATCCTCGGCAGGTTTCAGGGCGTTTTTTGCGTCGCAATTTTTGGGAACGGATTCGGCAAGAAGGACATTGGTGTACAGTGCATTATAATAAAGCTTGCCGGTTTTGAGGTTTTGCAAAAACTCCGGCAAAGCATCATACTCGTGAATTGTAAAACCCATAGCCGTTAATTTGCCCGATACCTCTGCGATTTTTATAAAATCCGCAAAAATATATGCTTCAGTTTCCGTAACAAGCACATAAGCGTAAATCACGGGGAAATTTGAGATATCGCGCCCGCGAAGGTTCAAGAGCCATGCAACGCAATCAAGCGCGGTTACAAGATATGCCGTGATTTTTTTCTCTTTCATTTTTTCGCGCACAGCATCGAGTTTTGCCGCCGCAGATTTGCCCGCAAAAGCAGGGGCATGTTCAAAAGCTTTTTCTGTGGGAATTTGCGGGCGGTTTTTCCATAGCTTTCCAATTAAATCGTCTTTGTATGAAAAAACCGGCGTTTTTTCTTTAAGGAATTGCCCATCAATAAACTTTACACATTCCTTGTCTTTTTGCCGCACTGCTTCGTCAGAAAAGCCTTGCGTGCCTCCAGCACGCGGCGGCTTTCCTTCCTCGCATTGCGACAAAAATCCTGCGGACTGTGTAAAGTTTATTTTCGGGCAATTCCTAAGTGCTGATTTTATTTGCTTAAACTCTGAGGCAGTTAAAATGCGCCCGTCGAAGCCTATTGTCCCGCCTGCGGGTATTTTTTCCGCCAGAAAGGCTTGGTAAGTGGGTACATTTTGCTCGCCGGATTTATACAGCATTATCCCACTGCCGGCAAGTTCCCGCTCGGCTTGCAAAAAATAACGGCCATCCGTCCAAAGCCCCGCTTCGTGCCGTGTTACCACAACCACACCCGCCGAACCTGTAAACCCAGACAGCCACCTGCGCGATTGCCAATAATCCGCTGTGTACTCACTTGCATGGGCGTCGCCGCTTGGAATTATATATGCATCAATGCCGCGTTCTTCCATTAAAACACGAAGCGCGGCAATTTTTCTTCCCGCCGGCATCAGCGTGCAGCCGCCTTGCGTGCAGGTGTTTTTCCGGCATTGGGAAGGGTCAAAATATTTTCGCCCTCGGGGGCTTCTTCCGCGTCGAAACTTTTTATAAACTCGTCAAGCTCTTTTTTTGTAGAGAGAAGTTCTGCTTCAAGCTTTTTCAATTTTTCTGCCATTAAAGCATTTTCCTCTTGCATTTTGCCCATTTCTGCCACAAAACGCTTGTGTACCGAATCTAAACGCTGAAACTTGTCCAGTGCTTTGTGATAATCATCCGCCATGTTTAGCGCAATCAATAATGTTCGCACCCGGTCGTCAATGGACGCCGTAACGCTTTTGGATTTTATATCGTCGATTTTTTGGTCGGCATAACGCGCCAAGCGTTGCAGATAATCCGGCTGTTCGCCCGATTTAAGCGTGATTATCTCGCCGCCTATTACCACGTCAACTTTGTTGTCCATAGAATAACCTCCGTTTTTTTGGGATACCATAATGCGACATTAATTTCATAAAGGATGGTTTAAATGAATCTTATTTTAGCATGTGCAATAGTTGCGTGTTTTACGCTTTCCGGGCCGGAAACAGACTTGCTTGCCGAGGTAAACAGGGCGCGAGCGGCACAGGGCGTAGCAGAATTAGCATTTAATGCAGAGGTTTCGCGCCTTGCAGAGTATAGGTCGGAAGAGATGGCGAGCTTGCATTTTTTTTGCACTCGTTCAAGGATTTACGGCGAGCCTGACGAAATGCTTGTAAGATTTGGTGTGCCTTTTGATGCAGTTGGCGTAAACATTGCCAAGGGGCAGGATACTGCCGAAGAGGTTTTGCAAGCGTGGTTATCCTCGCCGCGCCACACAGAGAATTTGCTTAACGCAAAGTTTACATCTGCGGGGGTTGGGCTTTCCTGTGATGACGGTATTCCCGTTTGGACATTATTTTTGATTGGCGACGCGAATCAAGAGTTCAAATATAACGGCACGCCGTAGTCACTTATTAACTGAGGCAACAGCGGCAAAGAGGAAGCCGTTTTTCCAACCTTGCGCATGTAGGATAGTAACGACGCGAGTTCTTCGTTATGCAGTGCCGGAAGGGTTTTTTCGTCCGGCAGAATGGATGTTTTGTCTTTTAAAATTTGAGTGTAAGCCTCTATGTTGTAACGCCAAGGCTTAAAACCCCTGCCGTATTGCAGATACAGCTTGTCTGCCCGCTCGAGGCTTTTGCTGTTAAATTCGCCGGAATAACAGAAAGTGACATTTGCGGCTTTAAGCAATTTTGCAAGGTACATAAATGCGGCAGAAAAATTTTGCGCACCTGCAAGGATTAAAGTGTTTTTACTTGATACCTGATGCTGAATAAGTGTGGAAAAAGAGACGGGGTTTTCTGTCACAAACGCTTTGCAATCGTGGGCTTCGCAGGATTTGAAGCGGCTTAAATTTTCCAGTGTAAGAACATGCGCTTGGTTTAAATTATTATAATATTCACACGCCAAATCTTTTTTGCCGTCATGAGTTACCGCGCTTATTCCACGAACGGTAACAGAGCTTGAAAAACCATTTGCAAGAATTCCCCCGCGCAGATGCAAATTTATATCGTCTTCTGTGCCGGCGGGGGCGGGAACTTGATATCTGCACGCCAATGCTTTTTGAAACAACTGAGCAGAAATGCCGGAAAAATCAAACAATCCGTACCCCTGCAAAAACTCCGCAAGCGGGACAAGCTTTTTGCCGGAGGGGTATTCGTAGCTTGCATTGCAAGCTTCAATCGGCGGGCCGGTATCTATAGGAAGATTATTTATTGCCGCGGCAACATTTGTGATTTCTTTAAGCACGGCAGCCGGCGCGGATGAATGCCTGTCTGCCCATGCGCGGTAGGTTTTGCGGGTTTGCGCCGCTATTTCTTTCAGCCAAACCTCGGCGTGAGTATTCTCAAATTTTGGTAAAATTTCCAGTACAGCATGTGAAAAATCGCCCGGTTTGTGCAGCGCGTTTTTGTTTGATGTTTTTGCATGGTAGTTTTCCAAAAATTCGCCCAGTTGTACTTGGGAGGAAAAAACATTGTGTATCTGTCTTTCAAAATCTGCAAGGGCTATACGAATCAGTGCTTGATTATAGTAGTCTCTGTTGAAAAATTCCGAAACAGCGGTTTCCTCTTCGCGTGCCGGGTTTGTAAGCCGCACTGCGCCAAAAACCCGACCATGCACGCCATACACATCATACATTAAACCCAGTAATCGCCCAAAACCCTCGCGGGATTTAAAATACTGCGTGATTTCTTGAAGCATAGTCTCTCCCGTTTGTTACCATTTGTGGATGTTTTTAAAAATAAAACCGTGCGTGGGACTCCGTCCCACACCCTGCAAACTTTTTGAAAAAAGTTTGACAAAAACTTTAAAGGTTGAGCTTAAACTGTAACGCAGAAATAATATGGGTGTCAACGCGAACATACATACGTAATTTGTTCTGTTAGGCAGGCTTATGTTTCCCCTCCGTTGCCCCAATTTTCGGCAAAATTTATTACTTGGTCGAAGGTTGGGCTTTTTGCGTTGCGCACATAATAGCCGGAGGTTGAAACGCCCAATGTTAAAGAAGAAAGCGGGTCTAGCCCAAGGGTTTGAGCAAGGCAAAAACCTGCGTTAAAATTGTCGCCCGCGCCGGTGGTAAGTTTTGGCTTTTGGCAATATGGCCCTTCGGTGAAAAAGTATTCGCCGCCAATGGCACAGCACGCACTGCGCACAGGATGCACCACAAGGCAGTATATTCCCAAAGCATTGTATACAGCCATAACAAGCTCGCCCAAATCTTCATGTTGCGACCTGCTGATGTTTATACCCAAAACCGTTGCAATTTCACAAACTTCTTTTTCATTCAGCCCAAGAATTGTACGGAACTTTTCCTCGAACTTGCCTATTAACCGCATTGCTTGCATGATATCGCTTTTTGTGCGTTTTTCCGGGTCGGCAAGGTCGAAGAATGCAAATGGTTTTTCATTCTTCTGCGGCAAGCCGCCGGCTTGCGGAAATAATTGCTGTTGCTTATTGTGCAAAAGCGGGAAAACTTCGTCAATTATGCCCTGCCAAATTTCGCTCATTCGCGGCATCATAGTCCAATTCTCCATGCCAAAAAGATGACTTTCGTTAATCATTTTGGCAATGCCCTCGGGGCCTCCCATGCCTTTTTTACATACATCCCATGTTAAATTGCCCAAGCCTGCGTGCTTGCCAAGCAAAACCTTGCCGTCTTCAAATTCGCAGGCATCTGTATGCCCTGCATCGCACAAGCTGTACACCTGTACCGCTTTTTCCGCCATCGGACGAAAAACCGGATGGATTTCCGGCAAGCCCAAAGCACCTGCATATGTTAGTTTAACGCCGTATTCCAACAGCGCGTTTGACAAAATCGGCCCGTTGCCGCCAAGTTTGGTTTGCACCGTAACCATTTCTATGTTTGTACTAAGCCCTGCCGCCTTACTGATACGCTCGCCAAACTCTTTAATCGTTTTAATGCGTGTAAAAGTCTCAAAATCCTGTCGCTTATCAACCGGGTGAACAATTTCATCTACAAACCCATCCAGCCCAATAAGCATTTTAAGCTCAAAACCCTTTTTTTCTTTTAATTTTGCTGCCAAATCCTTTGCGTTTTGCATAAATGCCTCCTTTTATATGCTCGGAAATTGCTTTCGCAGTTTCCGTCGCCAATGGGGGCTACGCCCCCAAACCCCCTCGCTACAGTGGGCAAAGCCCACTTCCGCTCCGCCGCCCTTGGCGGCGCACCGCGCTTCGTGCGGCGAAAAATCGCCTCGGAATCCCTCGAACAAAATTACTGTCGACACACCCTAAGCTCGGCAATGAGTGACTGTTTTAATTCGTACAATTTTGCAGAAAGGTCAACCGGCATAAGATGCGGGCGAATAAGGCGTTTATGCTCATCCCAAAGGGTTTCGCGTTCCTGCTTGGCATAGGCACAAATTTCGGGGACGGTAAGGGGTGCGTATACGCATTCGCCGTTCTTAAACACGGGTTGAAGTAATTCTCTTACAGTGTATTCGTTGGCAAGCAGATGCATCTTTTTCCATGTGGCAATGGGGTCGAAAATCGTTAGGCTGGTTGATGCACAAAAATTTTCGTCTGCAAGGGCTATTAAATCCGCTTTCATTTTACCCGATTTTGCGTCGTACAGGCGAAATATTTTTTTAATCCCGGGGTTGGTTACCTTGATTGGGTCTTCCGAGAGTTTGATTTTGTTTTGCCACGCGCCGCCGTTTTCGGAAAGTGCGGCAAGCTTGTAAACGCCGCCGAATGCGGGGTTTTCCTTGGATGTGATTAGATGAGTGCCCACCCCCCAAAGGGAAACCTCCGCGCCTTGCGATTTAAGCTCTGAGATAATGTATTCGTCCAAATCGTTGGACGCGCAGATAAAAGCATCGTTAAAACCCGCGTCGTCAAGCATTTTTCGCGCAGATTTGGAAAGATACGCAAGGTCGCCGCTGTCTAAGCGAATGCCGTAATTTTTTAGTGGCTTGCCGCTTTCGCGCATTTCGGAAAAAACACGAATGGCATTTGGCACGCCGGATTTTAATGTGTCATAGGTGTCTGCAATTAAAATACATGCCGCGGGGTAAAGCTTGGCATAATATCTGAATGCATCAATTTCTGAGCCAAAGCTCATTATAAAGCTGTGTGCGTGCGTGCCTGAAACATGTACGTCAAAAAGCCGCCCTGCCAAAACATTGCTTGTGCCGTGGCATCCGCCAATCATTGCGGCGCGTGCGCCGTAAAGCCCTGCGTCCGGGCCTTGCGCCCGCCGCAAACCAAATTCAAGCACGCGGTCGCCCTTTGCCGCCCAGCACACCCGCGACGCCTTTGTTGCAATCAAGCTTTGATGGTTAATGATATTCAGAACAGCCGTTTCGATAAACTGAGCCTCTGCTATTGGCGCAATCACTTGTATAAGCGGCTCTCCGGGGAAAACAACAGTCCCCTCCGGCACGGCATTGATGCTGCCTGTAAATTTAAAGTTTTTTAAATATTCAAGAAAATTTTCGCCAAACACGCCTGCCGAGCGCAAATAATCAATATCTTCATCTGCAAAGGTTATGCCGTTAATAAATTCTACAACCTGCGCAAGCCCCGCCGCAACCGCATATCCGTTGCCGCATGGGTTTTCCCGATAAAACATATCAAAAACCGCATTCTGCCGCCGCCCGGTTGTTGTCTCTGCGTGGTGATACGCTTGCATCATGGTAAGCTCGTAAAAATCGGTCAGTAATGTTAAATTGCGCAAAGTTTGTATGTCCTTTCTTTCCGCAGATGCCCATAATATAAACGAAGGAAGGCTTTATGGTCAAATTTGGATTTTTTCTATTTAACTTGGTGATTAAGTGCAACCGCGACAGAATTTTAGAGCGTGCTGCGGGGCTGACCTTTCGGGTGCTATTGGCATTTTTCCCATTTTTGGTATTTTTGATGGCGTTGATGGGTTTTATGGATGTGGATGAATCTGCAATTTTGGACGGATTGTACACGGCGTTGCCCGGGGACGTTGCCACGCTTGTTTCCGATTTTATTGGCGAGCTTGCAGACACGCGCAGTACGGGGCTTTTGTCTGCGGCATTATTTTTCAGTGTTTACAATACAACAAACGGATTCAGGGCAATCATTCGCATTACAAACGCCGCTTACGGCGTGCGCGAGCGACGCGGGCTTGCGGCACAGATTGGGCTTAGTTTTGCACTTATGTTTATGTTTTCTGCCGCGCTTATTGTAATGCTTGGTGTGCTTGTTTTTGGCGAGCGCGTTTTAAGCGTTGTTGCGGCAATTGCTGTCTTGCTTTTTTTTACGGCGGCAATTTACAGGCTGGCCTTGGCAAAGCCTGTGCCTGCGCGATACATTTTCCCGGGGGCTGTTGTAACGGTTTTTGCGTGGCTTGTTGTAGGCGCGACTTTTGGTTTTGTCACCCGAAATTTTACGCAATATCCTGCAATTTACGGAAGCATCGCAGGTGTGTTTATATTAATTTTATGGCTCAACGCCGTCTCAATTATTCTGCTTGCGGGTAATGAAATTAATTCTATGCTGTATGAATTCGCGCCGCCTAATACCAATATTCCTACTAACTAAGGGGAAAGCAGCGGTGCAGTAATTTCGGCCGTAAAGAGGCTCTTGAGAAAAATTTCTTTCAATTGAAATATTCACGGTATCGTGATATGGTTTGTTTAGTGCGAATATTATTACCCGCCTCAAAAATGATGAATACGTGCCGTTAGAAAGCATTGAAAAAATATGTGCCGTAATGAATTGTGGCGTTGATACTATTTTAGATTTTGTCGAAACTGGAAACGAAAAAAACAGGAGGGGCAAAGTCGTGCTAAAAGATAAGGGTTTAACATACATCTCATTGTTCAGCTCGGCGGGTGTTGGATGCCATGGTTTTCACATGGAAGGCTACCACTGCGTTGCGACCAACGAAGTAATTTCAAGGCGTATGGATGTTCAGAAAGCAAACAGAATCTGTGAATATGATACCGGTTATATTGTTGGCGATATTTCCGATTCAGAAGTGAAGCAAAGGGTATATGATGAAATTGGGAAATGGCAGCGCAAAGGCAATGATAGAATAGATGTAGTAGTTGCTACGCCACCATGTCAAGGCATAAGCGTCATAAATCATAAAAAAAACACCCAAGAAATTCATCGAAACAGCTTAGTCGTTGAATCGGTTGACATAATAAGAGAAATTAAGCCTCGGATTTTCATTTTTGAAAATGTGATGGCTTTTCAAAAGACCATTTGCATAACCCCCGATGGGCGCAATATTCCCATTGGGGACTACATAAAAGAATCCTTGGGAAAAGAATATATAATTACCGGCACAATATTAAATTTTATGAATTATGGCTCAAACTCATCAAGAACAAGAACGCTCGTTATTGGCGTTGATAAATCATATAGGAATAATATCGTGCCCTATGACTTGTTGCCTAATTATAGACAAGAAAAAACGCTCCGTGATGTTATATTTAATTTCCCCTATCTTAAATGGGGAGAAATTTTTGAAGATGATTTTTATCATGCTTTCCGAACGTATGACCTAAAAATGAGAAGCTGGATTACGGAACTAAAAGAAGGTGAATCTGCATTTGATAATCCCAATCCAGATAATCGCCCTCACAGAATAATTAATGGACAATATGTTGAAAACGTGCGCAAAAACAGAGACAAGTATACGCGACAACCATGGGATAGGTTTATTCAGTGCGTTCATACCAGAAGTGACCAACTCGCAGCTCAAAACACCATCCACCCGGAGCAAGACCGTGTTTTTAGCATACGGGAACTTATGGAAATGATGACGCTTCCACAAAACTTTAAGTGGATGGAGCACGACTTAGATAAATTGAACAGCTTGACCGATAACGAAAAAAGAGCGTTGTACAAGCGTCATGAAATGAATATAAGGCAATGCCTTGGGGAGGCTGTTCCGACTGAAATAATGCGGCAAATAGCAAACAACATTAAAACTCGCCTTGTTCTCGAAAAACGCTGTGAATCTATTGAGATAAACAAGATTATCACGGATTATAATCTTGATGACCCGAGTAATTTGAATGAATTTATAAGACAAAATGAATTAAATCTGGATACGGCCTCTTTAGTACGCATTGCTGAACTATGCAATGCAAATCGCAACGAAGATGCTGCTTTTTATACAAATAAATTTATCATCAATGAAATCATGGAAAGCTTACCGAATTTCCCCAAGGATGAAATTCGCATCATTGAACCGTCCGTTGGCGCAGGAAATTTTTTGCCTTTTTTATTTAAAAAATATGCAAATGTTCCGAGTGTAATTATTGATGTTTTGGATATAAACGAAATAAGCATTGAGAATTTGAAAATTATCCTTTCAAAAATGGACATTCCTAATAACTTTAAGATAAACTTCTATTGTCATGACTTTTTAACTTTTGAAATGCCTTGTTGTTACGACCTTGCTATCGGGAATCCTCCGTACTCCAAACTGAAAAAAATAACACCGATTATTGCCGAACAATTAAAGCAAAATGTTAACCGGCAAACCAAGAATCTTTCTGCTCTATTCCTCGAAAAATGTTTGCGATGGAGCAACTGTGTTGCTTTAGTTTTAAACAAAACGATTCTTAGCACGGAAGAATTTTCGCCAACAAGGGAATTGTTGCGTACAATGAGGATTGAAACAGTCATCGACTTTGGGCGTTATGGCTTTACCGGTCTATCTATAGAAACGATATGCTTAATTTTATCTCCAAAAAGAAAACCTCAAAACACGAAGGTTTATAACTTGAAATTTAATATGAGGCAGGAAAAAAAGCAGGACTACATAACTGATAAGAGCTACCCCTACTTCATCATATATAGAGATGAACAGTTTGATGCTGTTGCAGACAGACTAACCTTTGGTGCCTTTGATGTATTTCGAGATAGGCAAATTACAAAGTCAAATACCAATAAACATACAAATGAAAACAGTCTGCGTGTTATCAAAGCAAGAAATTTAGATGATGACGGAATGGGCGTTACCGAAATAGAGGGGTATGATGTTTATATTTTAGAGCAAGATGCAAAACCTCTTGCTGCTTACAGATATGTTAATGACTTCAATGTTTATCTGACGCCTAATATGACTTATAATCCAAGAGTTATAGAAAACTTGCCAAATGCCATACCTGATGGCTCTGTGGCAGTTTTAGTACCAAAGCAGTCTATTAGATTGACGCATGACCAACGAGCCTATTTTTCGACGGATGAGTATCGTCGATTTTATGGTGTAGCACGCAATCTATCAACGCAATCTATCAATGTTGACAAGACCAGTGTATTCTTTTATGGGGTGTTACGAGATGACTGCTAATATGCTTAAGCGCATTTTGGGAAAACAAAATTTTGATATTCGGATTACGGGCAATGGGCGTTGGATTGACCAGAAATGTGCATTAGATGCGGTATGCTTTGTTGCAGACTGCATTGTTACTTATGTGCGAAGTAAAGGTTCGCAGACTTTTCAATCTCCGGATATTTGGCACTCTGATTACGCTAAAGAGAATGTTCAACACATTTTTGGGAAACCCGACCCAACAATACGCTCGACCCTTGATGAATATAATAAATTTTACAGGCAACCAATGAAAATGCTGGCAGCCGCAGGCATTCTGAGTGAAGAAGGAAAGAATCCGATTCAATTTACAGTTGTTGAGGAAGAAATTTTGGAGTATGTAGCACGAAGGGAAAGAAACGCCTTTGATTTTCTATGCCTATATATTGAGAAAACTTTGAAAGATAGTGCCCTTTGGTATTCCTTCGAGGCATTTTTTGAGTTGGAAACGCAAGAGGCTCTTGCCGATTTGAAAAAGAGATTTTCCGACTTCTGCATAAATTATACGCCAATAAACACAGAAGTTGAGGCTAACAGAATATTTATCAAAGTGCTTAACCCGTTATCTTGCAAGTTCAAAAAACGAGGAACAGAAAGAGGACGATTGTCCAGATTAAACATTACCTACGATAAAATAATGTATAATCAAACAAATTGGAGAGATGACCTGGCGGGCAAAAATAAAAACGTTGCTCGTGGTGATTTTATTTCATCACCGGTAAATAATGATATGTACGAATACAGGGTACGGCGAGCAATAAAATACTTGCAACAACATAACGCCAAGTACAACGATTCGAGGCCTGAGATAGTAGACGAATTTGCTCGAAAAGGTAAAGCAATTTATATGCACCATATTTTCCCACAACATCAGTTTAGGGATATTGCGGATTTCGTTGAAAATTTAATTGCATTAAATGCCGTCCAGCACTATCAAAAAGCTCATCCCGATGGCAATACTTCAGCAATTGACAAGGAATACCAATATTTATGCCTTGTTTCAAAAACCAACAGCATAAAACGGAATTTGGCCAGCGGCACAGGCGAAACCGTAATTTATAAATATGAAGATTTTATGTATGTGCTTGATGTTGGGTTAAGTACAGATTATTTTTCAGCTTTGAATAATTGCGACTTTAACTCGGTACTTACCGGTATTGACAAATATTACTAACGCGAATCAAGAGTTCAAAAATAACGGCACGCCGTAAAATGCCTTGTGGTGAGCGATAGGCGCACAGTGAGCCGCAGGCGAACGTTTCCCGTGC
>JGI24703J35330_11748702_pt1 | contig 26680 bp, 19 predicted proteins | sample TergutNt197P1_FD_35330 | JGI IMG/M metagenome (IMG submission 35330)
GTTCGGGGGAGGGGGATTTTTTCAAAAATCCCCCTCCCCCGAGGTCTTAATAAAGGAGAAAAAAATGAGAGCAAAATTTGTGCGGATGTTTCCCGCGCTAAAGCATTTAAACGTACCGAACGCGATTACGACGCTTGGCATGATTTGCGGGATTATCGCGTGCTTTTTTATTGTGCGGCAAGATTTTCGAATGACGGCGTTGTTTTTGACCCTTGCGGGGCTTATGGACTTTGTTGACGGATTTGTTGCCGCCAAGCTGAACCAGCAGACAACTTTTGGGCAATATGTAGACACGCTTGTGGATTTTTTCACCTGCGGGATTATTCCGGCTTTTTTGGTGCTGGGGATGCTTGTTTCCGACGCCGCGCCGCTGCATCAAAATGCGATTATCATAGCCGCTATGCTTTTTTACACCTCGTGCGCATTGTGGCGGCTCGCGTATTACAATATCGTCGAGGCCGATAAATTTTTCATTGGTCTGCCCGTTCCGGGTTCGATGATGATGGTGACGATGTCGGTGTGGGCTGTTTTGACCTTCGACGTTGTGCCGATTTATTTTTCCGCGGTGCTGTTTTTCGTAATCGGCACGCTTATGGTTTCCGGCATAAAGTTGCCGAAATACGGGCTTTGGCAGAAAATTATGAGCGCGATGTGCGCGGTTTTTTTATTGTTGGTGTTGGTGATACGGTAGGGTTGGTACATATTTCGGGACGCTACCTCGAGGCCTTAAAAATCTTTACAATTTCATCGGCCGTTTCGTCGGGCGAATTAAAGCGCGAAGTGTCGATGCAAAGGGCGTCGGGGGTTTGAATCAGGGGGCTGTGTTTGCGATTTTTATCGCGGTGGTCGCGGATTATTGTTTCGTTTAGGACTTGGTCGAATTCGGCGGGGCGGCCGGCGGATTCGAGGTCGCGCAGGCGGCGGCGGGCGCGGATTTCCAAAGGCGCGTCGAGGTAGATTTTTATGCCGGCGTCGGGCAGGACGTGCGAGCCGATGTCGCGACCGTCCATTACTACGCCTTCGGCGGCCGCCATTTCGCGTTGCGCGGCTACCAATTTTTCGCGCACGCCTTGATTTACGGCGACGACCGACGCACCTTCGCTAACTTCGCTTGTGCGGATTTTTTCGGTGACGTCTGCGCCGTTCAAAAAAATTTTTTGCTTGCCGCCGTCGTTTTTTATTGAGATTTGGATTTGCTCGAGCGAATTTTCCAACGAGGCGGCGTCGTGCATGTCCAGCCCGTTTTCGATTTGAAACAGCGCGACGGCGCGATACATCGCGCCCGTGTCGATATGCGCCATGTTTAATTTTTGTGCAACAAGACGTGCCGTCGTGCTTTTTCCGACGCCGACGGGGCCGTCGATTGCGATTGCTGTATTTGTCACGTTTTCCCCTCCATATAGGGCGTGTTCCCACTTAGGGAATGGCACGCTTTTTGATGTTACAGGAAACTGCTTCCGGCTTCGAGGGAATGCGCCGCCCACGACATATGTCCCCGGTGCCCACTGCGCGCTTGGCGCGCTCACCAATATTTTCTGTCCAGTCCGCGATAGGAAACGGCCTCCGCGACGTGCTCTATCGTGATTTCTTCCGTGTCGGCGAGGTCGGCAATTGTTCTGGCAATTTTTAGGATTTTGTGATAGGCGCGGGCGGAAAGGGACATTGTTTCGAACACGTTTCTTAAAAGGTCGCGGGCGTTGCCGCCGAGCTTGCAATACTTTTTTGTTTGCGCGGCGGTCATTTTTGCGTTGAAGCGCGTTTTGCCATCGACGTATCGGGCGGTTTGGCGGGCGCGGGCGTTTTCGACGCGGGCTTTTATTGCGGCGGAATTTTCGGCAGGCTTTTTCGCACCCTGCAATTCTGCATATTCCACGGATGTTGCCTCGACTTGTATGTCAATCCTGTCCAAAAGCGGGCCCGAAATTTTATCGAGATAACGCGCTATTTCCGGCGCGGAACAGGTGCAACGCGGCGTGCCGGAATAGCCGCAGGGGCAGGGGTTCATTGCCGCGAGAAGCAGGAAAACGCTTGGGTATGTCGAGACGCCTCCGGTTCGCGCGATTGTAATTTCCCCGTCTTCGAGGGGCTGGCGCAGGGTTTCAAGGGCTTTTCTTTGAAATTCGGGAAACTCGTCGAGAAAAAGCACGCCGTTGTGTGCCAGTGAAATTTCGCCCGGCATCGGAATGCGTCCGCCGCCTGTTAACGAAATGTGTGACGATGTGTGGTGCGGCGTGCGAAATGGGCGTTCGCGCATCAGCAAATTTTTTTCATTCAAGAGCCCCGCGATGCTGTAAATTTTCGTGATTTCCATGCTTTCCTCGGGCAATAAATCCGGCAAAATCGTAGGCATTCGGCGCGCCAGCATGGTTTTTCCCGCGCCGGGCGGCCCTATCATAACGGTGTTGTGATACCCCGCCGCCGCAATTTCCAACGCGCGCTTTACATACATTTGCCCCGCAACATCGGCAAAATCGACGTCATATGTACTTTTGTTTTGCGAAAATGGCGACACCTCCGCTTTAAATTGCGGCATTCGCGTCCCCGAAAAATGTTGCACAAGCCCCGCTAAATCCGGCACGGCGTAGACCTCGACGCCCTTAACAAGCGCGGCTTCCGCCGCATTTTCCGGCGCGACAAAAACCTGCCGCGTGCCGTTATTTTTCGCCTCAAGCACCATCGGCAAAATCCCGCTGACGGGGCGAACCGCGCCGTCCAGCGATAATTCCCCCGCGAAAAACGCATTGTCCGTGCCGTCCGTTATCAGCCCCATGCCAATCAAAATGCCCGTCGCAATCGGCAAATCATACGCCGGGCCGGATTTTCGAATATCGGCGGGCGCGAGGTTTATGGTAATTCGCTTAACGGGAAACGTAAAGCCCGCGTTGCGAATCGCGGCGCGAACGCGCTCGCGGCTTTCCTTAACGGCGGAATCGGGCAGGCCGACAATGTCGAAAACGGGCAGCCCGCCGGAGATGTCAACCTCGACCTCAACGCAACAGCTTTCCACGCCTAAAATCGCACCGCTTACAACCCGCACGAACATTTTGTCGCCTCTTTTCTTTTGCCCTTGTTATTGTAACGAGAAGACTGACGAGAAAAATAACGAGAAAAATAACGAGAAAACCGTTTCCAAAACCATTTCCGCGAAATTATACCAAAAGCCGACAAAATGTGCAAATTTATCCACGCGAAAGAATCGAAAAAATCGGAAAAAATCGAAAAAGCGCGCCATAAAACCGCGCCAAAAAAATCGAGTCGGCGAGTGACACTCGCCGACTCGATTTTTTCAGCCAACAGGAAACTGCTCCCGGCTTTGAGAGAATGCGTCGCCGCTCGTTCCCTGCGGGAAGTCGTGGCGCACAAGCCGTCCGGCTCGGCATGAATCGATAGGATAACCTCCTCGCAGTATTTGAGGAAAAACAGGCATGAAATAAGGGCGTGCGTATTCCGCAACCCCCCAAAAAACTTGCCCGCATCGCCGACGCCTTGTATAATAGCCTACATTACACACGCAAAGGATGTTGCAAATGTACACACGCATAAAAGATTTGTTCGCAAGCCCCGAGAAATTTATCGGCAAAACAATTACCGTCGGCGGCTGGATTCGCACGTCGCGGAACAATAAAAATTTAGGATTTATCGAGCTTAACGACGGCAGTTTTTTCCGCGCGGTGCAGGTTGTGCTGGAGGGGGAATTGGACGAAAGCGGGCTTAACTTCGCGGACGCATTGAAGCTGGGCGTCGGCGCGTGTATTTCGGTTACGGGCGTCGTCGTCGAAAGCCCGGGCGCGAAACAGCCGCTTGAGATTAAGTCGGAAAAAATCGTACTCGAAGGGGCTTGCCCGCCGGATTATGTGTTGCAAAAGAAGCGTCACGGTTTCGAATTTTTGCGCACCATCGCGCATCTTCGGCCGCGCACAAATACGTTTGCGGCCGTTTTTCGCGTGCGTTCGATTGCCTCGCACGCCATCCACGAATTTTTCCGGCAGCGCGGATTCGTCTACGTCCACACGCCGATTTTGACCGAAAACGACGGCGAAGGCGCAGGGGAAATGTTCCGAGTAACAACCCTGCCACCGGGCGAAACCGACATTTCAAAGGATTTTTTCGGCAAAGAAGCGCGCCTCGCCGTTACCGGGCAGCTTGCGGTCGAGCCATTTTGCCTGTCCCTTCGCGATGTATACACTTTCGGCCCGATTTTCCGTTCGGAGCCATCAACAACAACGACCCACGCCGCCGAATTCTGGATGCTTGAGCCGGAAATGGCGTTTGCCGATTTGGATAATTACCTCGAAACGGCGGAGGCAATGCTGAAATTCGTAATAAAATATGTAATGGAACACGCGCCCGAGGAAATGCAATTTTTCAACGAGTGGATTGAAAAAGGCCTGATTGACCGCCTAAACGCGCTTGCCTCCGCCGATTTCGCGCGGTGCAGCTACACCGAAGCCATTGAAATTTTGCAAAAATCCGGGCGCAAATTCGAATACCCCGTAAAATGGGGCGCGGATTTGCAGACCGAACATGAGCGATATTTGTGCGAGGAAGTTTACAACGGCCCCGTATTTTTGACCAATTATCCCCGTAAAATCAAGGCGTTTTACATGCGGGTTGACGACGATTGCGCGGAGGGCAAAGAAACCGTTGCGGCGGCAGACCTGCTTGTGCCCGGCGTCGGCGAGCTAATCGGCGGCAGCCAGCGCGAAGAACGCCTCGACGTTCTCGAGGAAAGTTTGCAAAAATTCGGCCTCGCCCGCGAGGACTACGACTGGTATCTCGACCTCCGACGCTTCGGCGGCGTAAAACATGCGGGCTTCGGCCTCGGTTTCGAACGCCTTCTTATGTATATCACCGGAATGAAAAATATCCGCGACGTAATCCCATACCCGCGCACAATCGGGCAAATGCAGTTTTAAGCGCGAGACGCGCAATGCACAGGTTCTTAAAACTCCACCTCAACATCCGTGCCGATTCCGGGCTTACTTTTTAGCGAAAGTTTCCAGCCGTAAAGGGCGCAAATGTGCTTTACGATTGACAGACCGAGCCCGGTGCTTTGCGACGAACGGCTTTTTTCGACTTGATAAAACCGCTCGAAAATTTTTGTGTGCTCGGCGGGGGAGATGCCGATTCCGTTGTCGGAGATTGTGATTCGGTGCGCTTCGATTTTTACGGCGACTTTGCCCCCTTTATTATTGTAGCGGACGGCGTTTTCGATTAGGTTTTTTACTGTGTCGAAAACATGGTTGGGTTCGGCAAAAATTGTGGCATCACCGCTTGATGTAAAGTGAATGTCATTGTCGGTGATTGCTGATTCGATTGTTTCCAAAACCTCGGCGACGGTTCGCGAAAGCGAAACAGGCACGGGGTTTTTTATTTCCTGCATGTTTTCAAGCTCGGATAGTTTTAGCATGTCGCTTATCAGGCCGGTCATTCGGTTTGTTTCGCGGGTTATGCCGTTGATGTATTTTGCCAAATTTTCGTCGCGATTATTTATTTCGCACAGCTCGTTAAAGCCGCGAATTGCCGTGAGAGGCGTTTTAAGTTCATGCGATGCGTTTGCGAAAAATTCTTCGCGGCGTTTTGCATTTTCGCGGTTTTCCGTTACATCCGATAAAATAATCATCGTTAGCGCGCTGCCGGGCAGGCGTTTTATTGTCACCAAAAAAATTTTTCCGTTAAGCGCGGTTTCAAATAAAATATTTTTCGAATTATTTACGCACTCCCGAATTTTTTCGTTCAAATCCTTGTCCGACACCAAGTAATTTGTTTTTTTGCCCAAAATTTCGGGCGTTGCGTTAAAAAGAGCGAGGGCGGCGGGGTTTGTCAGCAGGATTTTTTCGTTTTCGTCGGTGACGAAAATTGCGTCGCCGATGCTGTCCAATATGAATGAGAGTTTGTTTTTTTCGTCACTTAATGCGGTTGCGATATCGTCTATTTCGCGCGTAATTTTATTTATTTCGTCATAGCTTTTCGCAATCGGAAAGTTTTCGCCTCGAGTAAGCCCCCGCAATTTTTTTTCAATCGCGCTGAAGGGCAATAAAACTCTGTTTGTCATTTCGCGCACAACGAAAAAACACACAAGTGCAAGGGCGACAAGAAGCACAAAAAGTGGCGGAAACGCTTGCTGTATATACGCGTCAATTTGCGCAACGGGAATCGCCGCGCGTACGAAAACATGGTCGCCTCCGCCGCTTTCGACCTTCACTGCGTAATAAATAAATTCTGCGCCGCGCGTTTGTGAATATCGCACGAAAACCGCGGAACCCCCGCTTGCGGCGGCGATTATTTCGGGGCGAAGCAGATAATTTTCGTCGGCGTAAATCGCCTGCGGATAATTATCGGCAAGAAGCCGACCGTCTGACGAAATCAGCGTTATTCGCGTAGTTTCGCCGATGCTTACGAACTGCTCAAAGTCGATACCGTCGTGATAAAGCCCCGCCAAAATACGCGCGGTTTCTTGAACCGTGCTTTTTGCCAGAACCAAATTGTTTCTGTCGGTAATGTAAATCGACACCGCGAGGAAGCTCATAAGCCCCGTGAAAATTATCAGCGACGTGTACACAAAAAGTCGTTTTTTCATACCAGCATATACCCCACTCCGCGAACGGTTTTTATCTCCGTAACGCTTCCGGATTCGCGAAGTTTTTTGCGCAGTTCCTTTACATGAATATCCAGCGTGCGTGTTTCGCCGAAAAAATTCTCACCCCACACGTTTTTAAAAATCGTTTCGCGCTCCTGCAATTTTTCCGCGTTATTGCATAAAAACACTAACAGGTTAAACTCCTTGAGGGTGGTTTGAAAAGCCCGTCCGTTAGCGGACGCGACGTGTTTTTCAATGTCGATTTCGATATCTTTGAAAATGCTTGTCTTTGCGGCGGGGGGATTTTTGCGCAGGTTCGCCTTAATCCGCGCGACAAGCTCCAAAACGCCGAAAGGTTTGGAAATATAGTCGTCCGCGCCCATGTTCAGACCCTTCACTTTTGAAACCTCGTCGCCGCGCGCCGAAACCATAATTACTGGGAAGCTCGGAAATTGGGCTTTCAGGCGCGAAAGTATTTCGAATCCGTCGCTGCCGGGAAGCATGATATCAAGCAAAACAAGGTCGGGGCGATTTTTTTCAAGCGCGCAAAAAAAAGACGTTGCGTCGCCGAAACATGTACACTCAAATTCGCTTTCAAGCGAATACGAATACAATTCCTGCAACGCCGCGTCGTCTTCGACAACAAAAATTTTTTTCTTCATCGGATTTTCCCTCAAATCTTCCCTTGTATTAATTTTTCGACCCGCTCGCCGATGTTTACGGCATGGTCGCCGATTCGCTCGAGATATTTCGCGACCATTATGAGCTGCAATGCGTTCTTGGAATTTTCGGGATTTTTTTGAATCGCCGCCGCCAGTTCGTTCATTATTATATCAAAAATTGCGTCAACCTTGTCGTCGGTTTTGTCTAAAAGTCGCGCAAGTTCAAGGTCGCGGTTCACATAAGACCGCACGGCGTCTTTCAGCATGTGTATTACAATTACACCCATTTGCTTGATACTTTCAGGCACAGGCGCGTCGGTAAGTTGCGCGGTAATTTTTGCGATATCCTTGGCTTGGTCGCCGATACGCTCGAGGTCGATTACGATTTTTAATGCGACGGAAATTTCGTGAAAATCGCTTGCGACGGGATGCTCCATCACTAAAAGTCGCAGTGACGCCTTTTCAATTTTTCGCTCAAGTTTATCAATTGTTTTTTCGATTTTTTTAACATTCTGCGCAAGTTCCAAATCTCGCGCCACAAACGCCGCGACACTTTGTTCACAAATGTCTTCCGCATGGCGACACATTATAACGAGATTGTCTAAAATATTTTGCAACTTTTTGCGATAATCCGCTCTTGCAGGCATGGCGCGTGTCATCCTTTCCATTTTTGATGATGTTAGTGGCAACACGCCCTAACATCATCGATTTATCCAAAACGTCCCGTAACATAATTTTCGGTGCGTTTGTCTTTAGGGTTCGAAAAAATTTGCCGCGTTTTGTCGTATTCGATTACCTCGCCCATCAGGAAAAACGCGGTTTTATCGGAAATTCGCGTTGCTTGTTGCATATTGTGCGTCACGATTACTATTGTGTACGTTTTTTTTAGCTCGCGAATTAAATCCTCGATTGTTCCGGTTGAAATGGGGTCGAGCGCGGAAGTTGGTTCGTCCATTAGGATTATTTTCGGCTCGGCGGCGAGGGTTCGGGCTATGCAAAGGCGTTGTTGTTGCCCGCCGGACAGGCCGAGCGCGGATTTTTTTAAACGGTCCGACACTTCGTCCCAAAGCGCGGCTTGACGAAGCGAACGTTCCACGATTTCGTCAAGCTGCGCACGTTTTTTTATGCCGTATGTGCGCGGCGCGAAGGCGATGTTGTCGTAAATCGACATGGGAAACGGGTTCGGTTTTTGAAAAACCATGCCGACGTTTTTGCGAAGCTGTGTTATGTCCGTGCTTTTTTCGTAAATATTTTGTCCGTCGATTGTGATTTCACCCGTGATTTTGCAGTTTTGAATCAAATCGTTCATGCGATTAAAAACGCGGATAAACGTCGATTTTCCACAACCCGACGGCCCGATAAACGCCGTGACTTTATTCTCGGAAATTTCCATTCCCTCGTCTCTTCCGATGCCCTTCAGCGCGTGAAAATCGCCGTAAAATAAGTCACAATTTTTTATGGAGATGCTCATGCCCCCGACCCTTTCGCCGTAAAAATTTTCGCGATAACGGCCGCCGCCGTATTAATTACAAGTACAATAAGTAGGAGAATAACGGCTGTGGCGTACGCTTCGCCGACGTGATGCCCTTCGCCCGACAACGCCCACATATGAACCGACAGCGTGCGCGCCGACGCCCCAAGCGTTTGCGGGATTTGCGGCACGGTTCCCGCCGTAAAAATAAGCGCGGCGGACTCGCCAACAATTCGTCCCATCGCCAAAATTACGCCCGCCATAATCCCCGGCACAGCCGACGGCAAAACCAGGCGAAATACAACGCGCAACTTGCCGGAACCCAGCGCGTAACCGCCTTCGCGATAGCCGTCCCCGACGGATTTTAACGCCTCTTCCGTCGTCCGAATAACAACAGGCAGTATCATTATCGACAGCGTTAAAACGCCCGCCGCAAGCGACCAGCCCAGCCCAAAAAATTGCCCAAACATTAACATCCCAAAAAGTCCATACACAACCGACGGAATCCCCGCAAGCATTTCCGCCGCCGAGCGGATTAACATAACAAATTTGTTGCCCTTTTTCACGTACTCCACGAGGTAAATACTCGTGAAAATGCCGAGCGGCACGGCGATTATCAAAGTCAAAAAAACCATAAACACCGTCGAAATTATCGCGGGCATCATCGACACGTTTTCCGACGTGAAAGTGAATTCAAACAGTCGCGGTTCGAGATAGGGGACGCCGTTAATCACGATGTGCGCGATTATAAAAAGCAGGACAAGCAACGTAATCGCGGCGAAAAACCATGTTGCCGCGAACAGAATTCCATCGGTAATTTTTCTCATTATTTTCGCCATTCGCTGAGCGCGCAAATCGCCATTAAAAATTGGTCGCCCGCATTCCTCTCGTTCATTCTTCACACTTGTTCCCGGTGCTCAATCCGCGCTTGGCGCGCTTTTTCGCGTCACGACTGTGAACACAATGTTGATTATAAAAATAAACACAAGCAGCACAATTCCCGTAGCAATAAGCGAATCACGGTGCAGCCCCTCGGCGTAACCCATTTCGATTACGATATTCGACGTAAGCGCGCGTCCCCCGCGAAAAATACTTTCCGGCATTCGCGCCTGATTTCCCGCGACCATTACAACCGCCATAGTTTCGCCCACGGCGCGCCCGACCCCAAGAATCACCGACGCAAAAACCCCCGATTTCGCCGCGGGAAGCACGACGGAAAACACCGAGCGCGTGTGCGACGCCCCAAGCGCGAGCGAGCCTTCATAGTACGAGCGCGGAACCGCACGAATCGCGCTTTCGGAAATATTTACAATCGTCGGCAAAATCATTATGCCCAAGAGAATCATCGCGGCAAGCATCGACGAACCCGAGCCGCCGCCGGTGAAAAAAAGCGAAATCTCCCGCACAAACGGCACGATTATCACAATCCCGAAAAACCCGTAAACAACAGACGGTATCCCCGCGAGCAGATTAACCGTCGGCTTTAAAACAACATAAAGCCGCGCGGGACACATGTGCGCCAAAAACACCGCAGTAAAAATTCCAACAGGCACACCGATTACCATCGCGCCAAGCGTAATGTAAATACTCGCGGCAATCATCGGCAAAACGCCGAAAGACGGCGACGCGTCCATCGGCCGCCATTCCCGCCCGAAAATAAACTCCATCAACCCGATTTCCGCAATCGCGGGCATTCCGTTGGCAAACAGGAAAACGAAAATCATTACCAACGCCAAAACAGAAATGCCCGCGGAAAACATAAAGACGTACTCGAAGAAAATTTCGCGGAACTTATGCATGGGTTTAGTCGAGTTCATTCCAGCGCGTAATCTCGCCGACGAAAATATCATGGATTTGGTCGGGGGATAAATTTGTCGCGGTATTGTCGTTGTTCACAATTACGGCGAGACCGTCCAGCGCGACCGCAATCGCGTTCAGGTACACAAGCTCGCCCTCGCGCAAATCGCGGCTTGACATCCCGATATCCGCCATTCCGTCGCGCGCGGCATTAATTCCGCCGCCGCTTCCGACGCTTTGAATTTCAATTGAAACGCCGGGGTTAAGCGCGATATACGCCTCTCTCATGCGCTCCATAAGCGGCGCGACCGACGTTGAACCCGCAACAACAATCGTGCCTTCGTGTCCGCCACCCGTGAAAGGCGAAGGCGACTCGAGTGCGGGAATATAATTGCGTTCAACAATCTCCTGCCCTTCGGCGGAAACCATGAAGTCTAAAAAATCCTGCGCGAGTGGCGAAATTCCGTCCGACACGGCGAGATAAAACGTGCGAAAAAGCGGATAACTGCCGTTTCGAACATTTGCTTCCGTTGCCGCGACACCGCCGACATTTATTGCACGAACCGTGTCGTTAAGCGAACCCAGCGAAATATAGCCGATTGCGTACCTGTCGCCCGCGATATTTGTCAAAACATGGCTTGTACCCGGCGCGATTTCTGCGTTTACCGTGGTTCGGTCAACGCCGCCGACATAAATTCCCATGACATCAATAAACGCGCCGCGCGTTCCCGAGCCGTCCTCGCGCGAAATTACATTGATTTCACGCCCTTCGACGAAACCGCCGTCATCGCCGCAAGCCGAAAAAATCCCCGCCGCCGCCGTCAAAACGACCGCCATAACTACCGATTTCAAAAAATTTTTCTTCATCAAAAATCTCTCCCTCAAAATTTTTTCGTCTGATACTTTCAAACAAGCGCATTTTACCGCGCAAAAATTTCGAGAAAAAGCAGAAATATGTATGATGTTTGTAAAATCTATGTAAAATCGCCGCCGCCTGCATCAACGCGACATCAACGCGACATCAAAATAAACGCGGAAATAAGCCCGACGGCGGCAATCGCCGCCACCGCCATAATCACTTTGTACGTAAGAGGCGAGGATTTTTTTTGGGGCAAGGAAACTGCATCCGGCTTCGAGAGAATGTGCCGACTCTGACACGTGTCCCCGGTGCCCACTGCGCGCTTGGCGCGCTTTTTTTCTTCCGTTTCGCGATAAAGCCCCGCCACTTTTAACGCGACGGAAACCCGCTTGTAAAGCAAAATCGCCAAAAAGGCGTTAAGCGCGGATTTCATTAAATTAAACGGCAAAAGCGCGGGAAGCATTATATCCAGCACTGCCTCGCGCGTGATATGCGGCGCGTAAAGCGGGATAATAAGGTAGTTCAACAAAAGCATCGTCGCCGTTGCCACAAGCGTGCCGACGGCAAGACCGATTATCGCGCCTTGGACATTGCGTTTTTTTGCATAAAAAAACGCCGCCGTGCATGTAAAAGATGCACTCGCAAGCGCGTTCATCAGTGCGCCAATCGGGCCGGAGTCGCTTATCGTCACCATTTCCAAAAGCGCGACGGCAACAGACATCAAAAGCGCGGCAGCCGGCCCGAATAAAAATCCGCCGAATAAAATCACGACATCTTTCGGGTCGTATGTCAAAAAAGGCGCGATTGCGAACGCGCCGCGGATGCGAAAAATTGAGCCTACCAAAAACGACATCGATGTAAGCATTGCCAAGGTCGTTAATTTTTTTGTACGATTAGGTTCCATGGGGATATTTTACAGGGAGGCTGAAAATAATGCAATTTTTGCTTACGATTTCGTACGACGGCACGGATTACGCGGGTTGGCAAAGACAGGACAACGCCGTCGCGGTGCAGGAAAAAGTCGAGGACGCGCTGGGTTCGATTATCGGGAGGCCTGTTTCGCTGCGCGCCGCAAGCCGCACAGACGCAGGTGTTCACGCACTTGGGCAACGTGCATCGTTTTTCGCGCCGGATTTGCGCGTGCCAACGGACAAATTGCCGCAAGTTTTAAACGGTCTTTTGCCCGTCGATATTTCCGTGGTGGCGGCGGCTGAAGTTCCCCCAAATTTCAACCCACGGTTCGACGCGAAACAGAAAACCTACATTTATAATGTCCAAAATTCGCCACACGCCAACCCGCTTTTATCGCGCTACGCCGCCCATGTTCCGCAGGAACTGGATTTTTCCGCAATGCAAAATGCCGTGAAACACTTTGTTGGGGCGCATGATTTCGCGGCGTTTTGCGCAACGGGAAGCAACGCGAAGACTACGGTGAGGGAAATTTTTGCGTGTGAAGTTATCGGGGGCGATGCCTCGGATGCATGGGCGAGCAGTCCGTCTTTTGGCGGGCGACCTAGCCTCTTTGCCCCGATATTGGGGGCTGGTTCGAGTTCGCGGAATTTTGGGATTCGTGTTGTGGGGAGTGGTTTTCTTTACAATATGGTTAGAATTATTGCGGGGACTGTTTTATATGTGGGGATGGGGAAAATTTCGGCGGAGGATATTGCCGGAATTATCGCGTCGAAAGACCGCGCACGCGCGGGTAAAACCATGCCACCGCAGGGGCTTGTGCTTGTGGAGGTTGTTTATTAACCGATTTCGCGTTGCGTTCACTACATATTTGAAGGCAAAAAGGATGCGGACGAAGAGGGGCCGCCGTTGGAGGTGAGATTTTGGATACCGAGGCTATGATAACCGATGCGGCGAAAAGCATTTTTAATTATTGCCGCGCGCGGACGAATTCGCGGGAGGATGCCGAGGATTTATCGCAGGATATTTTTTTGGAGCTCTTGCGGGCGCGGGGGAATTTGCGGGAGGAGGGCGCGTTTTACGGCTTTATGTGGGCGGTTGCGGGGAATGTTTACAAAGGGTGGTTGCGCAAAAAAGGGAAATTCATTTCGGCGGAGCTTGACGAAAATATCCCCGCAAGCGGCGCGCTTTTGCCCGAATTGCTTGAAAAAGACGAGGATTTGCGGCGGCTTCATCGCGAACTCGCGCTTTTGTCGGAACGGGAGCGCAAGGCCGTTGTTGCGTATTATTTCGACGGCGCGCGCGTTGCGGCGATTGCGAAATCTCAAGGAATCTCCGAAAGCATGGTGAAATTTTTGCTTTTCAAATCTCGAAAAATTTTGAAGGAGGGGTTTAGCATGGAAAGAAATTACGGTGAACGGAGCTTTAATCCGGGGATGCTGAAATTGGGACTGATTGGAGAGGGGTGGCAAAATTATCTTGACCCGAAGGTGTTTGAGCGCAATCTTTTGGGGCAAAATATTTTGCTTGCGTGCTACAACGATTTTTGCACGGCGGAGGAAATCAGTTTGCAGCTCGGCGTGGCTGTGCCGTACCTTGAGGGCGAGCTGGACGAGCTTTGCAGAAACGGTTTGTTGACACGACGCGGCGCGAAATACGAAACCGCAATCGTTATTTTTACAAAAAATTTCGTTGTCGAGGAGCAGGCGAAAACCGCGGCGTTGCAACGCGAATTGGCGGAAATTATTACCGGATTTTTGGATGCGCGGCTTGGGGAAATTAAAGCCGTTGGGTTTCACTCGCCCGGCGACGGATTGTTGCGATGGAACATCACGCAAATTATTCTTGAGCAAAGCATCGTGGAAAATCCGATAATGTGGGATTATTTGAAAGAAAATTACGACCACAGCGGGCGCAAACTTTTCGTTTGGGGCGAGGAAGCGGGCTTTTACGGGTGTTTGACAACGCGCCACAATAACGCGCAGGGTGACGAGCTTCGATTTTTGGAGGCTTTCGCCGGTTCGTTTAACGATAGGGTCTTCGATTTCGGATACTTTTGGAAGCAGCAATGTCGCGTGGATTTGATGCTTGGCATTGCGGGCGGGCGGGATAATTTCGGCGAATTTGAGTGGCTCGAAATCGCCGAATTAATCAAAAACGGATGGGTGCGCCAAGCGCACGGTGGAAACCGGGAGCACATGGACGACGCCACGCATTCTTTCGAAGCCGGAATGGCTTTATGCATTCCCGTTTACACCGCCGCGCAATTGGCGGAAGTTTTATCCCTTGCCGCCCCCGTAATTGCCGCCGTCGCCGAAAAGGCCCGCGAAATGCTCGCGATAAGCGCGGAAATTCTAAAGCAACACACGCCCGCCGCCAAGAAAAAAGAAGCCACCGAATGCGCCTTCCTCCGCCGCCACATCATCGCAATGAAGCGTCCCATTGAAATAATGCAGGATTCCGGCGCACTTCGCCGTTTCACGCCAAATGAACATCCCATGTCGTACGCATTTTTGAAATGAAAAGGCGCGCACTGCGCGCAGTGGGCACCGAAGACACATGTCGAAATCGACCCATTCCCTCGAAGCCGGATGCAGTTTTCTCGAACATAAAAAAAACGAGTCGGCGAGTGTCACTCGCCGACTCCCTTCTGCCCACTCCCCGCAAACGCAAATTTATGGATTTTTTTGCTTGCAAAAATCGCCGACCTGTGTTACGTTGGCTACGAATTGAACGTAGGATGTAATCTGTGAAGACAAGGGTGGAAATAACGCAATAACGTTTCATCTATTCCACCACTCGTATACTCTTTGAGAAAGACGATGAAAAATATCATGTAATTAAAATTGACAACCGTGGTAGTGTTTATAAATGAAGGGAGGAATATTATGGGCGAAAAACAACAGCCTCTCACTATTTTGGATTTAATGGGAGAAAGCGAAGTAAATCAAATTTTACAATTTGTTAAAGATAGTTTTCGGATAAAATCCAAAACATGGTCTGATATAGAAGAGGATGACCCTACCCCCGATGAAGTTGAAGCAATAGAAAGTTATTTAGCAAGCAAATGAATTATTTGTTTTGCAATTTCCCAAGGACCCAAGGGCGCACCTATGTACCACAGCGTGTGGTACGCACGGATAATTTCGCGCTTTTTTCGTGTTCAAAAATACTAAAAACGAGCGGTTGATACTATTTCTACCCTCAAATCGGAAGGGGACTAAAGTGTGAAAAATGAACAAAAGGAACGCGAGCGGCGAATTTTTAACGGTGATTTATGCGTTCTGCGAATAACAAAGAGTGTAAAAAAAATAATCTCCCTACTAACCCTACTTGTAATCCTAACACTTCCCGCTTGCGACACAAGCGAAAACAACATCCCGCCCACAGAAACGCCCCCCCAAGCAACCACCGCAACAACAGAACTAACCGTCTGGGGCATGATGTGCGCATCGTGCGCAAACAGCGTCACGCGCGCGGTGTCGGCAATTGACGGAGTGACATCGGTGTCAGTGAACGTTGCCGCGGACAGGGTCACGATACAACACGCCCCGGATTTGGACACGTCGATAGTCGAGCGCGCAATCATGGACGAAGGGTTCGACATGCCATGAATTTATTAAAATTAGTGGTCCGCAACCTCTTTCGCAGAAAGGGTCGCTTTGTGTTCACGCTTTTGGGAATTTCCATCGGAATGGCGTCGTTTGTAGCGTTGCTTTCGTTGGGCGGCGGTATGCGCGGCGAAATTACGAGGCAGGCAAATGCGCTGGGCGCGAATTTTATTATCATGCCCGAGGATGTCTGCCCCTTTAATTTAATTGCGGTTGTAACCGGCGAGGCAATCACGGAAGCCATGCATTTCGAGGCATTCGAGCGAATCGCCGAAATAGATGGCATCGAAGTTATTCCGCATTTGACGCGTCAGGCGGCGGTCGGCGAACTGCGCTCCACGATTGTCGGAATTTTGCCGGAAGAAACGCGGCGTTTCCGCGAATGGGAAATATCCGAAGGCGCGTTTTTCTCGGAAGACAGCGAAAACACCGCCATTATCGGTTCAAATTTCGCGGAATCTCGCGGCTTGACCACAGGCGATGAAATCACCCTTCGCGACGAACAATTTGTAATAGGCGGCATTCTCGCGCCGAACCAAAGTAACGACGACGTAACACTATTCCTCCCCCTCGCGACCGCACAAAGAGTCTTCGAGCGCGAAGGCTACATTTCCTATATATCCGCGAGGGTAGACGATATGACCCGAATGGAACACTACGAAGCCGCCATTTTAAGCGTCGCCAACGTTCAAGTCGCGACGGACGAGCAACTCCTGGGCTCGGTGCTTGCAATTTTGGGCTCGGTGAATATTACGCTGCAACTTGTTGCGGCGGTCGCGTTAATTGCGGCGGCATTTGGAATTATCAACACAATGATGACCGCCGTTTACGAGCGGCGGCGCGAAATCGGAACGCTTAGGGCAATCGGCGGCAAGCGCGGCGCGATTTTTAAAATTTTCCTGCTGGAGTCGGCGTTGTACGGGTTTTTGGGCGGAATTGTCGGGGTGGCAATCGGCTTATCGGCGGCGGTTTTTGCGGGCGAATTTATTTCGCAAATCGGCGCGAATGACCTCCTGCGGGGCGCGTCGCCGGAAACAAGTTTCAGTTTCGCGCTAATTCTGTCCACAATCGCTCTCTCGCTTGCAATTTCAATAATTTCGGGCATCTACCCCGCTTGGCGAGCAACACTTCTCACCCCTGTGGAGGCAATAAGTCATGAGTAGGCCGATTATACGTACCGAAAATTTAGAAAAAATATACGGCAACGGGGCCGCAAAAACCCACGCGCTGAAGGGCATCACCATAGAAATTCCGCGCGGCTCATTTTCGTGCATAATCGGAAAATCCGGGCACGGAAAAAGCACGCTGATGCACCTAATCGGCGGACTCGACAATCCAACAAGCGGCAAAGTTTTTATCGACGAAACAAATATTTCCGATTTAAGCGACAATAAACTCTCGGAAATTCGCGCCGAAAAAATCGGATTCGTATTCCAGTCCTTCAATTTACTGCAAAACCTGACCGCGTCGGAAAACATCCAAACCGCAATGATGTTCGGCAAAATCCCGCAAAGCGAACACAAAAAAAAGGCCGACGAGCTTTTAAAACTGGTCGGCCTTTCAGATAAATCCAACGCAAAACCAAGCGAAATGTCGGGAGGGCAACAACAACGCGTTTCAATCGCGCGCGCACTGGCAAACAATCCCGAAATTCTCCTAATGGACGAACCGACAGGAAACCTCGATTCCGAATCAGAGGAAGATGTTTTAAATCACATTACGCAAATCCACAAAACGGGTAAAACCATAGTTATCGTCACGCATAATAAAGACTTGGCGCAAAAAGCAGAAATAATTTTTGAAGTAATCGACGGAAAATTAGCGCGCCCAATTTAAATTAAAAGCAACTTGGAAAAATTTTTCTGCATAATTTTCGAAAAATTTTAAAAAACACACGAAAAACCCCTTGACACGCAAAAGTCAAGGGGTTATTATTTCTGTTCCGTGGTTATTTTTCACATGGGATAAAATCCCACACTTTGTGCAGGATTTTATACAGGATAACACATGTCTCACAAAAATTCAACACTATTTTTTTTCTCGCTATAGATAAAACGCGCAAGCAAATTTCAAAGGGGTTGCTAAAGTGGAGAAAAACAGGATACGTCCGACGCGCGGACAGGGGCCGAGAAGGTCAACATATTCGCGCATCGCCGAAGTTCTTGAAATCCCGAACCTTATCGAGGTTCAAAAAGAAAGTTATAAGTGGTTTGTGACAGAGGGGCTTCGGGAGGTGTTCCGTGATATATCTCCGATTACCGATTACAGCGGAAATTTGGTGCTTGACCTCATAGATTTATCGCTCGAGGGCAAGCCGAAATATACAATTGACGAATGCAAAGAGCGGGATGCCACGTATGCCGCTCCTTTGCGTGTAAAATGCCGTTTGCACAACAAAGAAGTCGATGAAATTAAAGAGCAGGAAATTTTCATGGGCGATTTTCCGCTTATGACGCCAAGCGGAACATTTATTATAAACGGTGCCGAACGTGTTATCGTAAGCCAGCTTATGCGCTCGCCCGGCATTTATTACGGGATTGAGCACGATAAAGTCGGTAAAATTCTCGTAAGCGGAAGCATTATTCCGAATCGCGGCGCCTGGCTCGAGTTCGACACAGACTCCAACGACGTCTTCTACGTACGAATAGACCGCACCCGTAAGGTGCCGGTTACTGTTTTAATGCGCTCGATGGGCATAGGAACCGACGAGGAAATTTTGGAAAAATTCGGCGAAGACCCGAAAATTTTGGCGACCATCGAAAAGGACATCGCGAAAACCTACGAAGAAGGGCTTGTGGAGGCGTATAAACGCTTGCGTCCCGGCGAGCCGCCAACCGTCGAGGGTGCGCACTCGCTTCTGTATAATATGTTTTTTGACCCGAAAAGATACGACCTTGCAAAAGTCGGGCGTTATAAATTTAATAAGAAACTGTCGCTGAAATCGCGTGTGCGCGGTTTTGTTTTGGCTGAAACCGTTGTTTCGCCCGATGGCGAAGTGCTTGCCGAAGCGGGAACGGAAATTTCAGCCGACCTTGCCGATGCGATTCAAAACGCGGGTTGCCCGCACGTTGACGTGCTTGTGGAAGAAGGTCGCCCCCTTCGCGCGCTTTCAAATATGGCCGTTGAAATCGACGAATTTATCCGCCCCCATGGGCTTAACGCCGAGGATTTCGGCATAAACGAACGGGTTCATTATCCCGCACTCATGGAAGTTTTGGAGCAAGCAGGCGGCGACAAAGACGAAATCGACCGTTTAATCCGCCAAAACATCGTGAAATTACTGCCGAAAACAGTGACCATCGACGACATAATGGCGGCGGTTTCCTACGCAATCGGCGTGGAATTCGACGTCGGCCACAAGGACGATATCGACCATTTGGGCAACCGACGTATCCGCGCGGTCGGCGAGCTTTTGCAAAACCAGTTCCGCATCGGCCTGACCCGCATGGAGCGCGTCGTAAAAGAGCGCATGACGGTGCAGGATATGGACATTGTAACCCCGCAGGCCCTGATAAATATTCGCCCCGTCACCGCGGCAATTAAGGAATTTTTCGGCTCGTCACAGCTTTCGCAGTTCATGGGGCAAACAAACCCGCTTGACGAACTTTCGCACAAACGCCGCCTTTCCGCGCTCGGGCCGGGCGGACTTTCCCGCGACCGCGCGGGCTTTGAAGTCCGCGACGTACACAGCTCGCACTACGGGCGAATGTGTCCGATTGAAACGCCGGAAGGCCCGAATATCGGGCTGATAAACTCGCTTGCGACCTACGCGCGAATCAACGAATACGGCTTTATCGAAGCACCCTATCGTTTCGTTGAAAAACGCGAGGGGCAGCCCCCCGTTGTTACAAATAATTTCATTTATGTCACCGCCGACGAGGAAGAAAATTACATTATCGCGCAAGCAAACGAGCCGCTTAATACCGACGGGCATTTTAAAAACCGCCGTATAGCAGGCCGACACCGCGATGAAATTCAAGAATTCGACCCGTCGCGCATCGACCTCATGGACGTCTCTCCAAAACAAATAGTTTCCGTCGCAACCGCGCTTATCCCCTTCCTCGAAAACGACGACGTTTCCCGAGCGCTGATGGGTTCAAACATGCAACGTCAGGCCGTTCCCCTTATGGTAACGGACGCACCCGTTGTCGGCACGGGAATGGAATACAAAGTCGCGCGTGATTCAGGCGTAATAATTGCGGCGGAAGTTCCCGGAACGGTCGAGCAGGTCACGGCCAGCTATGTCAATGTTCGCGGAGACGACGGCGAAGCAAAAAATTACAAACTCACGAAATTCATGCGTTCCAACCAAGGAACCTGTATAAATCACCGCCCCATCGTGGCAAAAGGTCAGCGTGTCGAGGTCGGGGAAGTAATCGCCGACGGCCCGTCGACGTCCAAGGGCGAACTCGCGCTGGGCAAAAATCCGCTTATCGGATTTATGGCGTGGGAGGGCTACAACTACGAGGACGCGATTTTGCTAAGCGAAACCCTCGTTCGCGACGATATTTACACGTCAATTCACATCGAAGAATACGAAGCCGAAGCCCGCGACACGAAGCTGGGTCCCGAAGAAATAACTCGCGACATCCCGAACGTGGGCGACGACGCAATGAAGGATTTGGACGAAGACGGAATAATTCGAATCGGCGCGGAAGTTGGGCCGAATGATATTTTGGTAGGCAAAGTCACGCCCAAGGGCGAAACGGAACTCACCGCCGAGGAACGTCTTCTTCGCGCAATTTTCGGCGAAAAAGCCCGCGAAGTCAGGGACACATCCCTTCGTGTACCCCACGGCGAAAGCGGAATCGTCGTAGACGTAAAAGTTTTCACCCGCGACAATCGCAGCGACCTCGCGCCCGGTGCAAAGCGCGACGAGCTTCCCCCCGGCGTAAATCAACTCGTTCGCGTGTATATCGCACAAAAACGTAAAATCTCCGTAGGCGACAAAATGGCGGGACGCCACGGCAATAAAGGCGTTATCGCAAAGGTTCTCCCCGTAGAGGACATGCCGTTCCTGCCAAACGGACGCCCGCTTGACATCGTGCTGAATCCCCTCGGCGTGCCATCCCGAATGAATATCGGACAGGTCCTCGAAGTTCACTTGGGCTTAGCCGCGAAATGCTTGGGCTGGAAAGTCGCGACACCTGTTTTCGACGGTGCTAATGAAATTGATATTATGGACACCCTCGACCTCGCGAACGACTATGTAAACATGGAATGGGACGCGTTTGCGGGCAAATGGCGCGATATTCTCGACGAGGACATTTTAAAAGATTTGGAAGGCAACAAAGAAAACCGCGACGAATGGTTCGGCGTGCCGATTTCCCGCGACGGAAAAATCGTTGTCAGGGACGGTCGAAGCGGCGAGGAATTCGACAACCCGATAACCGTCGGATTCATGCATTATTTGAAACTTCACCATCTCGTTGACGATAAAATCCACGCGCGTTCAACCGGTCCGTACTCCCTCGTTACGCAACAGCCCCTCGGCGGAAAAGCGCAATTCGGCGGGCAACGTTTCGGAGAAATGGAAGTATGGGCACTCGAGGCATATGGCGCGAGTTACACATTGCAGGAAATTCTCACGGTTAAATCCGACGATATCGTTGGTCGCGTAAAAACTTACGAGGCCATAGTCAAGGGCGAAAACATCCCCGAGCCGGGCGTGCCGGAGTCGTTTAAGGTTCTGCTCAAAGAGCTGCAAGCCCTCTGTCTCGACGTAAAAGTTCTCATGGAAGACGACACGGAGGTCGTTATAAAAGAATCCGTGGAAGACGGCGAGGAGCTTAACGTTGACGTAAACATGGAGGGGCTTGAGGCCGACAAAGACCACGGCTTTATCCGCCGTTCCGTTAAAGCAACCCGCGAGGAGACTGACGATTTACCCCCCGACGCAATGGAAGACGTCGAAGATGAACCGACCGCCGAGCCGATGCTTGAGGTTGACATAACCGAGGACGCATCTGCAATTACGGAAGAAACCACCGCGCCGGCCGCCGAAATTATTGCCGACGAAATCGTCATAGAAGATGAAGCTCCGGAAGTTTTCGACCTTGCAATCGAGGAAGACTTGCTCGACGAAGGCGATTTTGACATAGCCGACGAAATTCCCGAAGACGAATTCGAAATTTTCGAAGAAGAAACAGCAGAGGAGGAAGCGTAATATGGACTACCGACCGGAAAGACAACGCGACAATGCAATGTCATTCTCCTCGATAAAGATAGGATTAGCCTCGCCGGAAAAAATCCGCGAATGGAGTCGCGGTGAGGTAAAAAAACCCGAAACGATTAACTACCGCACCCTTAAACCCGAGCGCGACGGTCTGTTCTGCGAGCGCATTTTTGGACCGAACAAGGACTGGGAATGCCACTGCGGAAAGTACAAGCGCATACGCTACAAAGGCGTAGTTTGCGACCGTTGCGGCGTTGAAGTCACGAAAAGCAAGGTACGCCGCGAGCGCATGGGGCATATCGAGCTTGCCGCGCCGGTTTCGCATATTTGGTATTTTCGCGGAATCCCGAGCCGCATGGGTCTGATATTGGGAATGTCACCGCGCGCTCTTGAGAAAATTTTATATTTTGCCGCGTACGTTGTGCTTGACGGCGGTGATACGCCGCTTCAGGTTAAGGCACTCCTTACCGAAAAAGAATACCGCGACGCGCTTGAGGAACACGGACAGTGGCGCACGGTCGGGACGAATCGCGTGCCGACATTCCGCGTGGGCATGGGTGCGGAGGCAGTAAAGGAGCTGCTTCTCGCAATCGACCTCGAGGGCGAAAGCGAGGAATTGAAAGAGCTTTTAAAAGATGCGACGGGGCAAAAGCGCATTCGTTATATAAAAAAACTAGAGGTAATCGAGTCGTTCCGTTTGTCGGGCAATCGTCCGGAATGGATGATTTGTGACGCGGTTCCCGTTATTCCGCCGGATCTTCGCCCGATGGTGCAACTCGACGGCGGACGCTTTGCCACGTCCGATTTGAACGACCTGTATCGTCGCGTGATTAACAGGAATAATCGCTTGAAGAGACTACTTGACCTCGGCGCGCCAAATATTATTGTGCGCAACGAAAAACGCATGCTTCAAGAGGCCGTTGACGCGCTTATTAATAACGGGCGCAGAGGTCGCCCCGTTACCGGGCCGGGTAATCGCGCGCTTAAATCGCTTTCGGATTTGTTGACGGGTAAGCAGGGACGTTTCCGCCAAAACTTGCTGGGCAAGCGTGTGGACTACTCCGGGCGTTCGGTAATTGTGGTGGGTCCAAAGCTGAAAATTTATCAGTGCGGATTGCCGCGCGAAATGGCTATTGAATTATTTAAACCGTTTGTTATGAAAAAGCTCGTTGCCGACGGTGACGCGCATAATATTAAATCGGCGAAACGCATGGTCGAAAAGTTGGAATCTCGGGTTTGGGACGCGCTTGAGGACGTAATTAAGGAGCATCCCATTATGCTTAACCGCGCGCCGACGCTTCACAGGCTTGGAATTCAGGCGTTTGAACCCGTGCTTGTTGAGGGGCGGGCGTTGATGTTGCACCCGCTTGTTTGCGCTGCGTATAATGCCGACTTCGACGGCGACCAGATGGCGGTTCACGTGCCGCTGTCCGTAGAAGCGCAGGCGGAATGCCGCTTCTTGTTGCTTGCGCCGAATAATTTATTGAAGCCTTCCGACGGTATGCCGATTACGGTGCCGACTAAGGACATGGTTTTGGGAATTTATTATTTGACGCTCGAGCGCGACGGCAAACTCGGCGAGGGGAAAATTTTTGCCTTTGACGAGGAGGCTGTTTTGGCGTGGAACAACAACGAAGTACATCTTCACGCGAAAATCAAAGTACGCCGCAGTGACCCCGAAACGGGTGAAACAAAAATTGTTGAAACAACGCCGGGGCGTGTAATTTTTAATCAAGCCATACCGCAGGATTTGGGCTTTATTGACCGCGCCGTTGATAAATTTTCGTACGAAGTAAACTGTCTTGTTAACAACAAAATGCTTTCGCGTATCGTTAATCGTTGTATTAATAAGTACGGCAGCGTGGATACCTCGGTTACGCTTGACAATGTCAAGGATTTGGGCTTCCGTTTTGCCACGCAATCCGCGCTTTCCGTGTCCGTTTCCGACATGGAAGTTCCGGGTACGAAGCCGCGCATTCTTGACGAGGCCGACAACGCCGTCGAGGGAATTTACAAAATGTTCCACAGGGGACTTATGACCGACGACGAACGCCGCGACAAAGTTTTGCAAATTTGGGCGGATGCCGCCGACAAAGTTACGGATGATTTGATGGAGAACCTTTCGCAGGAAAACAGCGTTTATATGATGCTTGACTCCGGCGCGCGGGGTTCGAAAATTCAAATGAAACAAATGGCGGGAATGCGCGGTCTTTTGGCCAGCCCGACGGGTAAGACGCTTGAAATTCCCGTGCGCTCAAATTATCGCGAAGGTCTTACGGTTTTGGAATATTTCATCTCCGGACACTCTGCGCGGAAAGGGCTTTCCGACACCGCTCTTCGTACCGCGGACTCGGGATATCTTACCCGCCGCATGGTTGACGTTTCGCAGGATATTATTATCCGCGAGGAAGATTGCGTCAAAGATGAAACGGAAAAACCGGGTATGTATGTACACGCGTTTGTTGACGGCGAAGAGATTATCGAGCCGCTTGTTGACAGGATTCGCGGGCGTTTTGCGATTGACAATATCCTGCATCCCGAAACCGGAGAAATTTTGGCCGACGCCGACACCCTTATTTCACCCGACCAAGCCGAGGCAATTGAAGCCGCCGGCATCACGGAAGTGCTTGTTCGCACGGTTTTGACCTGCCGCAGTCGCATCGGGCTTTGCTCGAAATGCTACGGCGCGAACATGGCAAGCGGACGAATCGTTCGCATTGGTGAATCCGTCGGAATTATCGCGGCGCAGTCCATCGGCGAACCCGGAACGCAGCTTACAATGCGTACGTTCCAAGTCGGAGGCGTTGCAACAAGCGACGACATTACAAAGGGACTGCCCCGCGTTGAGGAAATTTTCGAGGCGCGCAAGCCCAAAGGGCTGGCGATTATCGCCGAATTCGCGGGACGCGTTACCGTTTCTGACAACAAGAAAAAGCGCGAAGTTATTATCACAAACGAGGAGTCCGGCGAGGAAAAAGCATATTTGATTCCCTACGGCTCACGCATAAAAGTTTTCAGCGGGCAGGTCGTCGAGGCAGGCAGCGAGCTTACCGAGGGTAGCATTTACCCGCACGATATTTTGAAAATCAAGGGTCTGCGCGGCGTGCAGGACTATATGCTTCAGGAAGTTCAGCGCGTTTACGACTTGCACGGCGTTGATATCAATGATAAGCACATCGAGGTTATTGTGCGGCAGATGTTAAAGCGTATTAAAGTCGACGAAAACGGTGATACCGATTTGTTGCCGGGTTCGCTTATCGACTGGCTTGAATTCGAGGAAATTAATAAAGAAACCGTCGCAAACGGCGGCGAACCCGCAACGGGAACGCGCGTACTTTTGGGCATAACAAAGGCGTCGCTCGCAACTGATTCGTTCCTTTCCGCCGCCTCGTTCCAAGAAACCACACGCGTTCTGACCGAGGCCGCCATTCGCGGAAAAGAGGACAGATTGATTGGGCTGAAAGAAAACGTTATTATCGGCCAACTTATTCCGGCGGGAACGGGTATGTCAGTTTACCGCTCGGTCGAAGTCGAAAACGCGCCCGGTTACGGTGACGATGACGATGATGAAGATTTGTATTATCCCACTGTTGCAAGGGCGTCGGAGGAATTTGCGGAATATGCAGAGGAAGAATACTGAGCTTAATGGCGCAAATTTGTTCGGTTGTGTTGCAATTGAGCTTCGAGGCAACATTTTCTAACGCCGTCTTTCGCAAGCGTCCCTGCGTAATAAACGCCTCTGCATTGTCAGGCGTTAACACCGAGCATCTTTGTCCCAAAACCGCCGAAAACGGTGCCCACAGAAAACGACAGCCCTAAAAAAAACCAAGGCGTGACACGTTTTGGCCGGGATAGCCTCAAGTTTTGCATCAATTTCGGATTCGAGATTGCGCAAAAGGCGAGAGGTTTCACGTTACTCGTTACGGTAACGTTACGGTAATTGGTCTGCTTTTTTGGTATGGTCACAAAAAAGAAAAAGAGTTGGTGGCGAAACATGAAGCATTTAAGGATGAATTGATTGGCGCGCTTAAAGGCATCGAAAGAAACACAAGGCGGGATGGAAATTAGTCAAATGTTAGTCAAGAATGAAAAAGGCTTTCGAGGCAAACACCTCGAAAGCCTTTTGATTTAGCCAAGCCGACAAACGGACTCGAACCGCTGACCTGCTGATTACAAATTTCTTGACGGCGGTTTTGCCTGGCATTGTTAAATCGTAAAACGCAAAAACATAATCAATGAAACCCATTCTATAAAAAATTTATACATACTTGCCTCCATTTATCCATATTTAAGTTAGGGGCAGGAGTTTTTGTCATCAATGGCAATGTTCCTGCCCTCTAACTTAGAAAATCATGCAATTACAAAACAAAACGAACTGGGCCTGCCTTTATTATGCCGGGCATCCTGCACTTGGGTCTAAGCTGTCATTCGCAGGACCTATGAAATCCCTGTGCACATATCCCCTTATTGGGGAGTCAATGCGTAGCCAAGTTCTGTCGATAGGCTGTCCCCAAACAGAATTTAATGAGTTATTCTGTGATAGTCATTCCACGCCTCCTGCCACTCGGGGGAATCAGTTGGAAGCGAAATTATTTTGACGACTAAACAAGTGCATC
>JGI24703J35330_11748701_pt1 | contig 26306 bp, 20 predicted proteins | sample TergutNt197P1_FD_35330 | JGI IMG/M metagenome (IMG submission 35330)
TAGTTCATCATTCACCTTAAAACGCTGCTTATAAAGATTGATAATTGCCTTATCTGCCGTACTTAACGGTATAGTTTTAGAATGGATGAAGAACTAGACGAAATAAGGATTCTAAAGGAGATGATTAGCTGATTTCTTTAGAATCTTTTTTATTAAAATATTAAATTTAGGAGGCGTATGCCACTATGAGTGTAAAGAATGAACCTTTTTCTTTGAGGAAGTTTATGAACAAAGAAAACACGGTCGGTTATGTTTTTGCCGCTCCTTTTATCATCGGCTTTCTTGCTTTTACATTAATTCCAATGATTTTGTCTCTGTATTATTCCTTTACCGATTTCAACCTTAGAACTGGCAATTGGATTGGTTTCGATAATTACGTTCGTTTATTTAATGATGATCGATTTATGAATTCTATCAGAGTCACGTTAAAATTTGTTTTGGTATCGGTACCTTTGCGTTTATCTTTTGGATTATTGGTCGCTTATTTATTGACTCGGAAAGCGCGTGGTGTGAGCTTTTATCGTGCCTTGTATTACTTACCAACATTAATCGGTGGTAGTATTGCAGTTGCCATTGTTTGGCGAGAACTGTTTTCAATCAATGGGGCGGTTAATGTTTTATTAAATGGCTTAGGTGGGAGTTCTGTTAACTGGTTTGGGAATCCTAGTATGGCCATGTTTCCCTTAATATTAATGTCCATTTGGCAATTCGGATCATCTATGATTATTTTTGCAGCAGGGCTGAAAGAAATTCCGAGTGAATTGTATGAGGCTGCGGAAATGGACGGAGCCAATAAATTCAAATCTTTTTTCAAAATAACTTTACCGTGCTTGTCTCCTGTTATTTTATACAATTTGATTATGCAAATGATCTCTGCCTTTATGAGCTTTACACAGGCCTTTGTTATCACAGGTGGAGGGCCAATGGATTCAACTAATTTCTACGCCCTTTATGTTTATCGTCACGCTTTTGAATTTAGAAACATGGGTTATGCAAGTGCGATGAGTTGGGTAATGCTCGTTATCATCTCAATTTTTACATTTATTGTACTTAAGACTTCAAAATATTGGGTACATCAAAATTAGGAAGGAGACATGGATTATGAAGAAAAAAACAATTAAAAAATTCACTTATCACATTTTTATTCTACTATTTGGCTTTATCATGGTCTATCCTGTCCTATGGATGATTTCGGGTGCATTAAAAGATAACAGTGAAATTTTAACTGGATCTTTAAACCTAATACCTAATACGTTTCGTTGGGAAAACTTTAGCAATGGCTGGCGTGGATTTGGTGGTATTAGCTTTGCAACTTTTTTTAGAAATTCATTCTTCGTAGCAACCGTCTCGACCATTGGAACTGTTTTGAGTTCTGCGTGTATCTCTTATGCGTTCTCAAGGATTAAGTTTAAGGGAAGTAAATTTTGGTTTGGTGTGATGTTAGCGACTATGATGATTCCATTTCAAGTTATTTTGATACCGCAATATATTATCTTTCACAGAATGGGATTAGTTGGAACATATGCGCCTATTCTGATTCCTAATTTTGTAGGACGTGCTTTCTTCATTTATTTGATGATGCAATTTATGGTAAGTATTCCGAAAGAGCTAGATGAAGCTGCTATTATGGATGGTTGTAATAAATATACTGTTTTTACTAGAATTATTTTCCCACTCCTTAGACCGGCTGTTATTACATCTGCTATTATTCAATTTTACTGGGCTTGGGATGACTTCATGGGACCACTTATTTACTTGCAAAGACCACAAATGGCGACAGTATCGCTTGCTTTAAGAAGCTTTGCTGATACCACCTCAGTGACGGATTGGGGTGCTATGTTTGCTATGTCGACATTGTCACTATTGCCGGTATTTATTATGTTCCTATTTTTCAATAAGCAACTAGTAGAAGGGATTAGCACGACTGGTGTAAAGGGGTAAAAAAAATGATAAATAGAAAAGAACTTATATCACGACATAATCCAGTTATAAAGAAGATAGAAACAGATTCGCCACTTACTGTTGGCAATGGAGAATTTGCCTTTACAGCAGACCCAACTGGCATGCAAACATTTTATGATTTATATCATGAGAACCATATGCCCCTTTGTACGATGGCACAATGGGGCTGGCATACTGAACCTGTCGGCGATGGGAAGCCAAATTATACATTAGATGATATCGTAATGACTGAGTACGATTATGAAGATCGTCAAATCTATCTACCGGTTGATAAGCAACCAGGAAACGAGAGGGCGTATATGTGGTTGCGGCATAATCCACATCGAGCCAATTTGGCGAGGATTGGACTTTCTGTTGATGGTCGTGAAATAAAGCCTGAACAAATCACAGAAGTTCATCAAGAACTGCATCTATATGAAAGTAGACTGGTAAGTCATTTTAAAATCGATGGAAAAGCCTGTTTTGTTACGACGCTATGTGATAGTGAGACTGACACACTCGGATTTCAAATTAAAACAGAGCATGACAGTTTGAAAGTAAGGATTTCCTTTCCATATGGGCTGCATCAAATGTCGGGATCTGATTGGTATCGACCAGACAGCCATAGGACGATAATCAGTAATCACGAAGGTAATAAGATTAAATTTAAGCGTATGATGGATGACTTCACGCACTGTGTGATGTTAAAAGGGAATCACAAGCTGAAGCTTAGTCAGGTTGATAAACATGTATTTGAATTATCAACCGAAGTGTCTAGTTGGGATTTTATCGTTCAGTTTGGGAAGGAAGATTTAACGGAAGTCCCTTATTTTGAAGAAATATTACAAAATAGTAAGTCATATTGGGAAGTATTCTGGAACACGATAGGGGTCGTGGATTTTGCAGGATCAAAAGATATTCGAGCCAATGAGTTAGAAAGACGGGTTATTTTATCTCAGTATTTACTGGCCATTCAAAGTAGTGGGAGTTTGCCGCCACAAGAAACAGGTTTAACCTGCAACAGTTGGCATGGTAAGTTTCATTTGGAAATGCATTTGTGGCATAGTGCATGGTTGCCACTATGGAACAAGTGCTCGTTACTTGAACGAAGTTTGCCTTGGTATAAGGTAATTCTTGATAAGGCAGTTGTGAACGCAAGTAAGAATGGATTTAAGGGGGCGCGTTGGCCGAAGCAGGTGGCTGATGATGGTATTGATAGCCCATCTCCGATTGCGCCTTTACTTATTTGGCAACAGTCACATATTATTTATATGTTGGAATTGATTCACCAGCAAAAGCAAGATGATGAATGGTTAGAAGCATATTGGGAATTAGTAAAAGAATCAGCTGATTTCATGTGTGACTATTTATCTTGGAATTCAGAAACAGAATGCTATGATTTGGTGGCACCGATTATTCCAGCTCAAGAGGAACATGATCCAAAAGTTGTAAAAAATCCGACATTTGAGCTTGAGTACTGGCGCTTTTCTTTACAATTGGCGATTACTTGGGCGAAACGTTTAAATAAGCCCTGTGATGAATGGGAAAATTATGTTGAAAAGATTGCTCTATCACCAACAAAAGATTGCTTGTATTTGGCACATGAAAATTGCCCTGACACATTTGAAAAGTTTAATAAGGATCATCCATCGATGTTAGGTGCATATGGATTAATTCCGAATGATCGGATGGACGAAAAAATTCTTGAAAATACAGTGAATAAAGTGCTAGATTGTTGGGAGTTTGAATCGATGTGGGGTTGGGATTTTGCATTAATGACAATGACTGCTGTGAGGTTCGGAAAACCCGAATTGGCAATGAATATATTGTTGATGGATTCTCCGAAGAATGAGTATGTAACGAGTGGGAATAATTATCAGCGGCTACGTACTGACTTACCACTTTATTTACCTGGAAACGGGTCTCTACTCCTTGCGGTAGCCTTGATGGTAGCAGGTTATGAGGGGTGTGAAGTGGCAAACCCTGGGATTCCTAAAGATGGACAATGGACGGTTGCGTTTGAGAATATTTCGCCGTTTCCGTATTAGAAATACGCTCAACTATTTATCAGTTGCGTGGAAGAGTCAAATATAAGTAGGAGGTTATTCAAATGTTAAAAGCAAATGATATTACAATTCGTGACCCATATATCTTAATACATGAGGAAAAATACTACATGTATGGAACAAGGAGTCATTTATGTTGGAAAAAGCCGGAGGATATAAATACACAAGGGTTTGATGTCTATGTGAGTGATGACTTAGAAAACTGGAGTGAACCCATAGAAGTATTCAAGCGTCCTGATGATTTTTGGGCAACGCTCAATTTTTGGGCACCAGAGGTTCATGCCTATAAAGGTGCATTCTACCTATTTGCAACTTTTTGGAGTGAGGATCGCTGTCGTGGCACCCAGATTTTAAAAGCAAGCCACCCCGCAGGCCCATTTGAAGTCCATTCACCTGAACCAATTACGCCTATTGACTGGGAATGTCTTGATGGAACTTTATATGTAGCAAAAAATGGTACGCCTTACATGGTGTTCTGTCACGAATGGGTACAAATTAAAGAAGGAACGATTTGTGCAGTCGAATTAACGCCTGATTTGAAATATCCAGTAGGTGAGCCTTTTGAACTTATTAATGCGGCTACCCCTAGCTGGGCTGATGGAGATGGTGGAAAGGATCGATTTGTAACGGATGGTCCATGTTTTTACAGAACAAAAACAGGTGAGTTATTAATGTTCTGGTCATCCCTTGTCAATGGCGCTTATGTTGAAGCTATTTCAATTAGTAGCAATGGTGAAATTGATGGAGAATGGACCACGTATGATGACTTGTTATTTGATGAGGATGGTGGCCATGGGATGGCTTTTAAAGCACTTGACGACCAGTTGTATTTTACACTCCATTCACCAAACATCAACTATGAAGAACATCCTGTCTTTTTTAAGATTGAAGATGTGGGATATACCGTCATAAAGCCTAAATAAGAATTATAATGAATTAGGAGCTGGTATTGATGAAAAAACGTTATGTACAAGTTGGGACTGGTGGGCGCGCACGATTCTTTTACGAGTCAGTAGCGTTAGATTTTAAAGAAACAAGTGAAATGGTTGGATTCTGTGACATTTCTCAAACCCGTATGGATTTTGCCAATGTTTTGCTAGAAAGACATGGTCACAAAAAAGTGCCGACCTACCCATATACAAAATTTGATGATATGTTAGATGAGCAGAAACCAGATTACGTGATTGTGACTACAACAGATCGCAATCATCATGACTATATCATCCGCTCAATGGAAAAAGGCTACGATGTTATTTCGGAAAAACCGATGACTATTGACGCGGAAAAAGCACAAGAAATCATTGATTGCCAAAAACGCACAGGTCGCTCATTACGGGTGACATTTAACTATCGCTACTCACCACATAATACGAAAATCCGTGAAATCATTCGCGATGGCGTGATTGGAAATGTATTTTCGATTCATTTTGAATGGTTACTAAACACGCAACATGGTGCTGATTATTTCCGCAGGTGGCATCGAAATAAAGAAAACAGTGGGGGGTTACTCGTCCATAAGTCAACCCATCACTTCGATTTAGTTAATTTCTGGCTCAACAGTAGTCCGAAAACTGTCTTTGCCTTTGGCGACCTGAACTATTACGGTCAAGCCAATGCTGAAGCACGAGGTGTTGAAAATTTTTACTATAGATGTTTAGACAATGAATATGCTAAAAATGATCCTTTTGCCATCGACTTGCGTTCAAATGAAGAATTAGAAGAATTATATTTAAACGCAGAAAAAGACAGTGGTTATATCCGCGATCGCTCTGTCTTTTCAGATGATATCTCTATTGAAGACACAATGGGTGTGACCGTTAAGTACAACAGTGGTGCGATTTTAACTTATTCATTAAATGCCTACATGCCATGGGAGGGGTTTAATATTGCGATTAATGGAAGCAAGGGGCGCATTGAAGTTAAAGTAGTTGAAAAGTCATATATCAATGCAGGTGGCGATAAGGAAAATGAGGGAGCACTTCTTGTTAAAAGTGTTGTCGTGCATCCGATGTTTGGTGCGCCTTATGAAGTAGAAATTGAAGAAAAAGCAGGTGGACATGGTGGTGGTGATCCAGTATTGTTAAACGATATTTTTGGTGTGCCAGAACATGATGAATTCAATCGTGCTGCTAGCCATATTGATGGCGCCATGTCGATTTTAACTGGTGTTGCTGCCAATAAATCCATCGCATCTGGTATGCCGGTGAATATTAAAGAACTCATTCGCATTTAAAGCGTAAGCATAGTTTCATAGCATTTTAACTAAGGACCACTAGGAAATCTAGTGGTTTTTGGTTAATCTAATAATATTTCTAAAAACACGTAACATAATATGTAACCTGTGTCAACTAGCATCGCACTATTGATAAAAATCAGAAAATCCTTTATAATGGGGTTATAAAATTTGAAATTGGAGGTGTTAATATGAATTATTTAGCAATTGACCTTGGTGGTACGGAAATCAAATATGCTTTGATGAGCCAAGAAGCAGATATTCTAGAAAAATCAAAAGTACCAAGTCCCCCAAATATAGAGAGTACCACTGAGATGTTAGTGCTAATTTTAAAAGGCATCATCTCAGAATATGAATCACAGATCAAAGGTGTTGCTCTTAGCTTGCCGGGAATCTTAAATAGTGACACGGGGGATTCATACACAGCTGGCATGTTTCATTATCTATCTGGACAAAATTTACCCGAGTTATTGCAAAAACACTTTGATTTGCCGATTACCGTTGAAAATGATGGCAAGGCTGCTGCTCTTGCTGAATTGTGGAAAGGGAGTCTGAGTGGTGTGAAAAATGGGGCTGTTGTTGTTTTAGGAACAGCCGTGGGTGGTGGTTTAGCAATCGGTGGTGAATTGTATAAAGGAAATACCTTTGCAGCTGGTGAAATGAGTTTTATCTTAACCAATCCAGAAAAAGATACATATTGGGGCGCAACAGGCGGATCATCGCACTTAATTAAGTTAGCAAGTGAAAAATTAGGTATTCCACTTGTTGAATTAAATGGTTACAAAGTCTTTGAAATGGCTGAAGCGGGGCAACAAGAGGTATTGGAAGTGCTTGATGAATACACCCGAAATATTGCCTATCAATTATACAATTTACAAACACTACTAGATTTAGATTTAATCGCAATAGGTGGCGGAATTAGTCGTCAACCATTGCTACTGGCATATTTACAAAAAAACATAGATGAATACTGCGATAATCATCCATTCAAACCCTTCATGCCAAGAATTCCAAGACCAAAAATAACAACTTGCAAGTATTTCAATCAAGCCAATTTGATTGGTGCATTATATCATCACCTGAAATTAACAACAAAAGGAGCGAAAGAACATGAGTAAACAAGGAATCAAAATCGTCACCATCGGTGGAGGATCAAGCTATACACCTGAATTAATGGAAGGTTTCATCAAGCGTCATGCAGAATTACCAGTGCGTGAATTATGGTTAGTAGACATCGAAGAAGGCCGTGAAAAATTAGAAATTGTTGGAAAACTAGCTCAGCGAATGGTCAAAGCAGCAGGTATTGATTGCGAGGTTCATTTAACCCTAGATCGTCGCGAAGCGCTAAAAGATGCTGATTTTGTTACAACCCAATTTCGTGTAGGATTATTAGATGCTAGAATAAAAGATGAGAAAATTCCATTAAAATATGGAATGATCGGACAAGAAACTAATGGTGCAGGAGGAATGTTTAAAGCATTCAGAACTATTCCAGTAATCCTTGATATCGTAGAAGACATGAGAGAATTATGTCCAAATGCATGGCTAGTTAATTTTACTAACCCAGCTGGTATGGTCACAGAAGCGGTAGCAAAATATGGAAAATGGGATAGAGTGGTGGGTTTATGTAATGTACCAATTATGAATGAAATGATTGCTGAATTTTCACTAAGTGGAAAGGAAGGCGGAATGATGGCATTCTTTAAGGAGAAAGAGAAATTTGCCCTTAATAGAAAGAAAGATCTATTTTTACGCTTCGGTGGGATCAACCATTTACATTGGCATCGTGTTTTTGATAAAGAAGGTAACGAACGTACACGTGAGGTGATTGAGAAGGTTTATAATTCTGAGGATGCGGAGTCTGGGGTTGCCAACATTAAAGCGATGAAATTTCCAATTGAACAAATCCGCGACTTAGGAATGATGCCATGTCCATATCATCAGTACTATTATATGACAGGCGATGCCTTAGAACATGAAATAGAACAAGCACAAACAAAAGGTACGCGTGCAGAGCAAGTTAAAAAGGTTGAAGCAGAATTATTTGAAATTTATAAAAATGCAGATCTTCACGAAAAACCTGCTCAGCTCTCACAGCGAGGAGGTGCATTCTATAGCGATGCGGCTTGTGAACTAATTAACTCTATTTATAACAACAAAGGCACTGTTATGGTAGTTAGTACTCATAATAATGGCGCAGTACCAGATCTCCCAGCTGACAGCGTCGTGGAAGTTTCAAGCTATATCACTGCTTCTGGACCACAGCCAATTTCATTTGGGTACTTACCTGCATCCGCTCGTGGCTTACTTCAAAGCATGAAGGCAATGGAAGAATTAACCATTGAGGCGGCAGTGACTGGAGATTACGGGAAAGCACTCCAAGCTTTTACTGCGAATCCGATTGTTACAAGTGGGAATAAGGCAAAAGAGCTCCTTGATGAGATGTTAGAAGCTCATAAAGAACATTTGCCGCAATTTAATAAATAAGAATACTTATTCTAGTAAATATCCTAAGAAAGAGGGAGAATCATATGGCACAGTTGCATATAAATTTTCATTCAAAGAGCTTGATGCGTCAGGTGGCGATTACAGCGATTATACCTGTAGATAAGTCAGAGATAATAGTCAAGAAACCATTTAAAACCTTATATCTATTACATGGGATTTTCGGAAATTGCACCGACTGGATGAATTATACCCGCATTCAAGAATTGGCTACCAAAAGAAATCTAGCAGTTATAATGCCAAGCGGCGACAATAGCTTTTATGTGGACAACCCTACCAGAGGAGACTTTTATGGGGAGTTCATTGGTCGTGAATTAGTTGAATTCACACGTGACCTATTACCACTTTCCACTAAGCGCGAAGACACCTGTATTGCAGGGCTTTCTATGGGAGGATTTGGCGCTGTTAGAAATGGACTTAAGTATCAAGAAACATTCGGTTACATAGCTGGCTTATCATCAGCATTTATTCTAGAAAAGGCGATGACCTCAACTAATGATGAACCCCATTTCATTTGGAAACGGTCATTTTATGAATCACTATTTGGAGATTTAGATAAAATCCTAGATAGTGATGTAAACCCCAAAAAAATTATTGAAGATCTAATCAACAATAATGCAACGTTTCCAGAACTGTACATATGTTGCGGAACAGAAGATTTTTTATTGGAAGCTAACCGTGAATTCCATACTTTTCTTACTGAAAAGAAAGTAACACACACTTATATTGAAGGACCTGGTGATCATAATTGGGATTACTGGGGTGAGTATATCGTGAAAGTGATGGATTGGTTACTAAGTGATGAGTAAGCATGGACGCTATCATCATAAAGACAAATTTGTACTATACTTGGTTGTGTAGTGTCCATTTTTTAATGATAAAGAATAGGAGATGATTTGAAATGTTAAAGGAAAAATTTGTATTGCATAATGGTGTTGAAATTCCAAAAATTGGCTTCGGAACATGGCAAATTGCCAATGATGTAGTATTTGAACCTGTGACCACAGCATTAAAAGCTGGATATATTCACATTGATTCAGCATCTGGATATGGTAATGAAAAGGGGGTTGGCAAAGCAGTTAGAGCAAGTGGAATCCCGCGTGAGACACTTTTTATAACAACTAAAGTTCCTGCTGAAATTAAAACTTACGAGGAAGCAGTCGCTAATATTGAATCGTCATTAGCGAAGTTGGACTTAGGCTACATAGATTTATTATTGATTCACGCGCCACAGCCGTGGGATAAACCGTGGCAAACAGGGCATCGCTATTATGAAGAAAATATAGCCGTTTGGAAAGCGCTAGAAGAAGCATATATAGCTGGCAAAGTGAAGTCAATCGGGATTTCCAATTTCTTTGTTGAGGATATGAAAAATATTTTAGCCAATTGTCAAATCAAACCGATGGTTAATCAAATTTCTTTTTATATCGGAAACATCCAAAAAGAGGCAGTTGCATTCTGTCGAGAGCATGATATCCTTGTTCAAGGGTATTCGCCAATCGCAACAGGGCGACTACTTGACAATAAAGAAGTAGGGGAAATGGCTGAAAAATATGATGTCTCAATCGCACAGTTGTGTATTAAATATGTGTTGCAAAAAGACATTTTACCATTACCTAAATCAGCAAACAATGAGCGAATCGTTCAAAATACTAAGCTAGATTTTGTGATTACTGATGAAGATATGAAATATTTGGACGAGCTTAAATAAAAGATTGAAGGAGGAAAAACATGAATGCATTAGATGCAATGAATGCAAGAACGAGTTATCGTGGTAAATTTGAAGACACACCTATTCCAAAAGAAGACTTGATCAAAATTATGGAGGTAGGCTTAGCAGCACCGTCTGGAAGCAATATGCAGACGGTAAGCTTAATTGCAGTAGATGACCCTGAAATTTTAGCTAAATTAACCGAAGTAACAGGACCATTAAAATGGCAATCAGCACCAGCAATTATTTGTATTTTAACACAGAAAATTCCAGCTTATAAAGGTCGTTTCTTTAATGTTCAAGATTATTCGGCAGCTATTGAAAATATTTTGATCGCAGCTGTTGCACTAGGCTATGAAAGTTGCTGGTATGAAGGAACTGTCAAAGATGATGACGACCAAGGCAGACAAATGGCTGAAATTTTAGGTGTGCCTGATGATTATGATTTGATTAGCTATTCGCCGATTGGTATTGCTATTGAGCCAGTAAAATTTCCGAAAAAAAAGCCTTTTGAAGAACGGGCTTGGTTTAATGGTTTTAAGAAATAATACAAAGATGAAACTGAATTTCTGTCACAAAGGAGATTCAGTTTTTTGCAATTTTAGCAATTTTATGCTATACTTGATAAAGCTTACAGAATAACTGGAGGTGGCGGTAAATGGATTTATTCACAACGCAACATCTAAAAAGTCTGAATGATTTGGAATTAGATATTTACAAATATATTCAAGCAAATATAGGGAAAATTGATAAAATGAAAATCAGGGAACTTGCGAATGAGCTTCATTGCTCCACCACAACAATTCTCAGATTTTGTCGAAAACTCGACTGTAATGGTTATTGCGAATTTAAATTAAAACTTAAAATGATGGCTGATGGCCGAAAATTAGTTACTCAACCAGAAAGCGAAGAATGTGAAGTTTTCCAGTATTTTCAAAACATGAATCCAAAACTTGACGCTGAAATTAAAGAGGCTGCCAACTTAGTCTATCAAGCGAATCGAATCATGCTAATGGGGATGGGAACATCAGGAATCATGGCTAAATTTGGTGCCAGATATTTAACGAATATGGGGAAATTGGTTCATTATATTGATGATCCCTTCTACCCAGTTCCAGATGACTTTTACAAGGATTTTCTAATTATTGTCATTTCCACATCTGGAGAAACAAAAGAAATGATTGATAAGGTCCATAAATTCAAAACCTTGAACGCTTTAACCATTGCCATTACAAATTCAGCAACCAGCACATTAGCTAAACTTTCCGATTTCTCTTTATCTTACTATGTGCCAGTTGAAAAACGTACTGATACTATTTCGATTCATGATGTAACAACCCAAGTGCCAGTTGTTTATCTGATTGAGAAATTGGGCAAGGAAGTCTATAAGCTCATCGAAGATGGAAAGGGAATGAAAATTTAAAGAAAGTAGCCCTACTGTTTAAGGCTATTTTTCATTTTATACGGCATTACGAACGTTAGGAGCTATCTGTTGGTCACGTATTTGTTAACGTGTTACACATGAAGCTTGATTGCTTGTAAAATTTTTCAAATTCGATATAATAAGTAGGCAGACGGAGGTAAGTGTGTGATGAAAAAACAAAAAATACCAGATAATTTTTTATGGGGAGGTGCTGCGAGTGCTCACCAAATAGAGGGTGGTTGGGATCAAGGCGGAAAAGGCCTAAGTAGTGCTGATGTTATGACTGCTGGAAGCCACGGAACCGAACGTCTAATAACTGATGGCATTTTGCCGAATTATTACTATCCAAATCATGATGCGATTGACTTCTACTCAAACTACAAATCAGACATCAAACTATTTGCCGAAATGGGTTTTAAAGCTTTTCGAACATCCATCTCGTGGGCAAGAGTTTTCCCTAAAGGAGATGAACCAACTCCAAATGAAGCAGGCTTAAAATTTTATGAAGATCTTTTCGACGAACTTTTGAAACACAACATCGAGCCGATTGTAACCCTTTCTCATTTTGAGATGCCTTATCATCTTGTGAAGGAATATGGTGGATTTAGAAACAGAAAGTGCATTGACTATTTTGTAACATTTTCAGAAATTGTCATGCACCGCTACAAGGATAAAGTAAAATACTGGATGACATTCAATGAAATTAACAATCAAATGGACTTTGATGAGGCGATTCACCCTTATTGCAATTCAGGTATTCTTTTTCAGGAAGGCGATCATAAAGAAGAAGTGGTTTATCAAGCCATTCACCACGAATTAGTGGCAAGTGCGAAAGTTGTTAAATTAGGACGTGAGATTAATCCAGCATTTAAAATTGGCTGTATGATGGCCATTGTCCCCCTATATCCAGCGACCCCTAATCCAGAAGATGTGATGTTAAATGATATTTTAATGCGAAAAAGATGGTACTGTTCAGATGTCCATGTGCGTGGAGTCTATGGTAATTATGTCCAAAACATATGGAAGGAACGGAGCATTTCCATTCGGATAGAGCCAGAAGATTTAGAAGTTTTGAAACAAGGAACGGTAGATTATATTGCTTTAAGTTACTACATGTCAGGTACTGTAAGCAAAGAGGCAGGTGGTGAAATTCGTGGGGACAACCCTTATATCAAGGCTTCAGATTGGGGATGGAATATTGATCCGGTCGGATTTAGATATGCCTTGAATGCTTTTTATGATAGATACCAGCTTCCTTTATTTGTCGCAGAAAATGGTTTTGGTGCTTTTGATGAAATTGATGAGGATGGTATGATTATTGATGATTATCGCATTGATTACTTGGCTGCACACATTGAAGAAATGAAGAAAGCCATCCTTCTTGATGGTGTGGAAGTTTGGGGTTACACTGCTTGGGGGTGCATTGATTTGATTTCTTTTGGAACAGGTCAAATGAAAAAACGGTATGGTTTTATTTATGTTGACCAAGATGATGAGGGGAATGGCACTTTAGAAAGGCGCAAGAAAAAATCTTTTGACTGGTATAAAAACGTGATTGCAACAAATGGTGCGACATAGCGAGTCGTTTTAATGGTTAAAATTTTGACAACATATTTGCAACCATTGGTTTTAGGAAAATTTTCTAAAATTGTACAGAAGAAGAAAATGAAAAGTAAGGTGAAACTCATATGAAAAGTTTAAAAATTTATCAATCAAATGGTGCAGAACAGCTGTTTACTCCAAAGGAAGCATCAGAAATTATAGCAGACGGCACAGTACCTACTGTTGAGATAAAAATAGATACAACACAGACCTTTCAAACCATGGATGGTTTTGGTGGTTCATTCACCGATTCGGCGGCTTATTTAATCAATCAAATTCTAGATGAAGATGTTAGAAATGATTTAATGAAGAAATTGTTTGATCATGAAGAAGGGATTGGGATTTCGGTTGTTCGTAATCCGATGGGTGCTAGTGATTTTGCGCGTACAGTTTATAGTTATAATGAATTACCAGCAGGTGAGGATGATCATGACCAAGAGAAGTTTAGTATTGCCCATGATTTAGATGATGTGATTCCATTATCTAAACAGGCATTAGCTATTAATCCAGATGTGAAATTTATGGCCTCTCCTTGGAGCGCGCCAAACTGGATGAAAACGACAGGGTCAATGATTGCTGGTCAGTTAAAAGCGGATTGCTATGGGGCATTTTCCAAGTATTTTGTCAAATATATTGAAGCTTATGAAGCTAATGGATTGCCGATTTATGCGATTACGCCACAAAATGAACCTTTGTTTGAGCCGACCCATTATCCGAGTATGTTAATGTATGCTCATGAGCAAGCTGATTTTATTAAAAATCATCTAAAGCCAGCATTTGTTGAAAATGACATTAAAACGAAAATTCTCTGCTATGACCACAACTGGGATCGTCCTGATTATCCATTGCATGTGATTGATGAGGATGAGGCGGCAGTAGATGGTGTTGCTTGGCATTGGTACGGTGGTAAACCAGTTGCACAAAAACAAGTTCATAAGGTTTATCCAGATAAAGAGGTTCACTTTACAGAAGGTTCTGGAGGAGAATGGGTGCCAGCATTTGAACCAGCATTTTCTAATTTACTTAGGACAGGAATTGAAATTTTACGAAATGATTCAAAGTCTTTTGTCCTATGGAATATGGCACTTGATGAAGAAAATGGACCAACTGTCCCTGGTTTTGGGCGTAGCACATGCCGTGGGATTGTGCAAATTAATCAGAAAACAAAAGAGCTAGTATATACTCTAGACTATTATGGATTAGCCCATTTCAGTAAACACATTAAGCCAAGAGCGGTTCGAATTGATTCAACCAGCGATACCGAGGTTCGTACTGTTGCTTTTAAAAATACAGATAATACTGTTGCTATAGTTTTGTTAAATGATAGTGACATTGATCAGAATGTGCGTATCACTTTAGGTAACGAAGAACTTTTGCATGTGCATGCTCCAAGTAAAAGTGCATTAACCGTGGTATGCTAGTGAGATCAATATTTTAATAAAAGTGATAGTAGGTTGTTTAGATGACATAAAAAATTTCTTACCCCATTCTAAATTTTATCAACTGTTCTAAAACAAGAGCGGGATTGGTTTAATGGCTTAAAGAAACAACTTTAACCATTGTATTCTCCTGATTTTTAAAGATAAGATCTCCGTTTTCGGAGGTTTTTTGTTGCTTTCTAGCTGATTAATCAGAGGGGAGATTATAGGCTTTGCTGTTGTGAAAAGTAAATATTTCACTCATTTTACACCCTTTTGGGTGTAGTAGCAGCTTCTTAAAAATGTATAATTTATACCGTTAGAATAGGAGTCAACAATCACTTAGACGTATAAATTTTACAATAGTGGGTATATTCATTAATGTAAGAAGACGCTTTTTGGTCGAGTGGCTAAGGTTTTTAGAAATGGATGTGAATTGAATGAAAAATGAAGATTCAAATTCGAAAGTCGTGTACGTACCACGCCCTCGTCTTTGTCAAGTTTTAGAACAAGCTACAAAACGTAAGCTAGTCTGTGTAATAGCTGGTGCTGGTTATGGAAAAACACAAGCAGTTCGCCATTATATTGAACGGCAAAAAGATGCAGTTGTTAGGTGGATTCAGTTGACCGAGAATGACAATAGTTCTTCGAGATATTGGGAAGGGCTTGTTCACACTGTTTCTTTAGATAATCAAGAACTTGCATCTAAGCTTCGTGAACTTGGATTTCCAAAGTCGCATTCACAATTCAAGCAATTTGTTGAATTGACAAGAAATTTTGAAGATCATGCAGCTAAAATTTTCTTTGTTTTTGATGATCTTCATACGATTTATGATGAAGAAGTTTTGATGTTTCTAGAGCGATGTTTCTATATGAATCACCTAAATGTGTATGTTATCATCCTTACTAGATATGAACCTGAAATCAACATCGTTCCCTTGATCACTAAAGATGCTGTAAGTATCATAACTGAAAAAGAGTTATGTTATACGACCCAAGAAATCGAGGCGCTCTTTGCTTATTATCGCATGTCTTTTGCAACAGATGAACTGAAACAACTAATTGAGGTAACAAAGTGTTGGGCACTAGCCATTAACATGTTTATTTTGATCTTAAGAAGAAAACGAGCACCAAATCATTTTAAAGAGGCACTCGCAGCCATGAAGCAAAATAGTTTCAAATTATTAGAGTTTGAAGCTTGGGAAAGCCTCACAGAATCTGTTCAGAAGAAAATGGTTAAGCTATCATTGATTTCTAATCTATCCATCGACCCCTTGCAGGAAATTTTTGGCGATATAACATTTTTGCAGAATGCCTCCGAATTAGCAACCTTTATCTGGTTTAACAGTTTTACAAATGATTTCAAAATCCACCCTCTTTATTTGGAATTTCTACAAAGCAAATCACATATTTTATCGAGTCAAGAAATCCAAGAAACGTATCAACTAGCTGCTAAATTATGCTTGAAAAACGGATTTTATATGGATGCTATCTATTACTATGCGAAAATTAATCAATATGACCTGATGATTCAAACTTTTTTCTCATACCCACTTAAGCTATCTCGTGATGCGAGCGAGTATTTTTTAACCGTTCTACAACAGTTAGATACTAACAATACGAGCAAAAAAGAACAAAGCTTTTTATTTTTGAAAAATTATTTCACACCGTTGTTTCTTGCTGGATCGGGCAAGTATCAACTTGCAGAAACATATACCTTGAAAATCATTAAAGAGTGGAAGAAAATTAATACGCCATTTGCGACATTTTTATTATATAACTCTTATAGCATTTTGGCTTATATCGATACTTATTTGTGTACGATCACACATGATTACAAAAGTGCTGAATATTTGAAAAAGTCAGTAGAATACTATAAGAGCTCCTCAATACCACCTGTTGAGGTGGCTAGTGCATTTGTCAATGCTGACCTTCGCTCATTTGCCTGCTTAGTCGGGGAAGGTGCGAGTTTATCAGATTTTGATGCCTACATGAAGGAAGTTAAACGAGTTTCTAAATTGATTGATCAGACTCATTATAAGATATATGCAGGATATGAGGAATTAGTTGCTTGTGAATACGCTTTTTTCAAAAATGAACTTGAACTTTCGAGAAGTTATGGCTATAAAGCCATTTCAAAAGCACGTCAATACCATCAATACAGTATCGTAGCTTTTGCCGAAAACTACTTGCTTCAAATAGCCCTACATGAGGGAAATACAGTACTTGTAAAGGGAATATTAAAACAATTGCGAAGCCATCTAAGCAATCCTAATTTTTGGAATCGTCAGCTCGATTACGATCTCTACACAGGCTTTTTCTACACAAAGACAGAATTGCTTGAAAAAATGCCACAGTGGCTTATTCTAGATGAATTGGAAACCAAAGTGGAACAGCATATCTTTTCGAGAGAATTGATTGTGACACTTTCATCGTATATTTCAAGTAAGAAATATCACCAAGCACTTTCAGTCGTATGTACGCCATATCCGCGTGAAGCCCATGAACGCTTTTTATTTGGGGAATTGAGAATTACACTAATGACTGCAGTAGCCCGCATTCGAACTTGCGATATAAAAGGAGCTATGAGAGACTTCCAAAAGGCATATGAAGCCTCATTTGAAGGTCTATTTGAATTATTTTTTATCGAACTAGGTAAAGAATTACATCCTTTAGTTGAGGCTGCGATAAAAGATGAAGACGTGACGATCCCGACTCGATGGTTAAGACAAATCGATCGGAAAGCTTCTATCTACGCTAAAAAAAGCGCGATGGTCGCAACTAGCCTTAAAAGTAAGAGAAAGGATCAACACATAGCACCTTTATCAAACCGAGAGAGTCAAGTATTGGTTGATTTGTACCATGGTCTTTCTCGTGAAGAAATCGCCCTTAATCAGCATTTATCTATCAATACCGTTAAGAAAATCCTCCAATCCATTTATACTAAACTAGATGCCAATAACAAGGTAGATGCAGTTCGGATTGCCATTGAAAAAGGTTTGGTTGATTAGTCTAAATGTATAGTAGTTAATTTTTTAAAAAGCCTTCAGACACGCCATCTTTGAGGGCTTTTTGCATGGGTTTTATCCGTTCGGGTGTGTTTATGAAATCTAATAACTGTATAATTTAATTTATACCGATTGCAAGAGAATGAATTTGCATAAAAAGCGAAACCATTATAAATTTACGAAGGAGAGATCATAGATGAAAATCAAAGACATTTCAAAAATAATCCTTGCCATTATTGCGCTATGGCTAGTTGCGACATCAATATCTGATACTTTTGCAGATCTTAGTAAAAATGATCAAATCTATTCACCAGCTGAATTAGAAAAATCAACCATACCTTTTGCGCCGATTGAATTCTCTGAAACAGAGTCGGAAGAAGTTGATTTTGCTCTTGATATGGATAAACTGTCAATATCTATTATGGAGTTAGATGAATTAATCCAGGAGATACAACTAGCAATTGAAGGTATTGAAGAAGCTAGTTTCACAGCCGAATCGTGGAATATTTTTCAAGTTGCCCTTATAAGAGCAGTTGAAGTGCTAGAAAATGAAAATTATGATTATGATCAAATTATTGCTCTAGGAAATACCCTTCGAAATGCTTTTTTTGAGCTAGAATTCTCTGATATCACTGAGACAGAAATAACACCTGATGATCAAAGCGAGTGGGAAGATGTTGCAGATGAAATATGTAATTTAGAGGAAGACTATGAAATAGTAGAACAACCAGAAGAGGAAAAACGAGAAGAAATAGAAGAAATAGAAGAAATAGAAGAAATGGGAGAAGAAATGGAAGAAAAAATGGAAGAGGAAGGACAGTTAATGCTCCTACTAGACAATGCCACCTTCGAAACATTGACACTTTCAGACTTACAGCAATTAGCAGCCGAAGGTGGTTATGCACCAGTCGAAGTTCAATATAACCGCTCACGTTCAAACAACTATAACGCCTGCCCAAATGTCCTTCCAGATGGCGGGTTCAGCATTGGCAATATTGTTGATTATGATGGTATTCGGACAGTTTGTGTTGAAACTTGGAATCAATTTCGAGCAGCATATTCTATTACTGGAACAGTCGGTGGCTTAGCACCTAATGGAGAAAATGTTGACCGCATCATCCTAATGGATAGCATGACTACTGATGGGCGTTCAGACACAACAAGAGCAACTAGCATTGAAATTGATGGAAATGGCCGTTTGCCAGATGGGAGACCTAGTGGAAATGGTCCTGACGGGGATGGTTTTGTACTAACTCAAGATGGATATGCATCTTTGAATATAACTGCCACAACTACTTTTGGACTTTTCCATCTGCATAGCGTCGTTATTGGAGATAGATCAATACCGTCTGTTGCTGGCTCTGGAGGGGGTGCATCATTAGTTAATGGAAGAACCGCTCTTAGAGATACAGAAGTAGGTCCTACATGGCGTTTTCGTTTTGGAGACCTTAGAACAGCAAACGTTGTGATTACTGAAAGAGATGATGATGAACGAGCGATTTCTTGGCAAGTAAACCAAGAAAACTCTGGCATTAATAGGCTTGTTCGCGGTCAAAGAGCAGAAGTAACATTTTATGGTGAGATGTTTTTAAACACCAGAGCAGAAAATATGTATATCGGGAAAGTATTGATTGAAGATGATACGCTCTATGTAGGCCATATCAATCAGTGGAATTTTTCACTAATCTGGTTTTCAGAAAACTTTAATACCAATTCAACTGCTGCTTCAACTAGTTGTGGTACTTTAACCTTGCCAGCTGATTGGCCAGAAGGGACAGGTACTAATCAAACCGATTGTCGAAATAGTTTTGTAATCGGCAAAAATGCTAATGTATACTGGACATCCAGTTCAAGAGGTGGAAGCTTTCCAACCGTTTTTACCCACTGGCGTAATATTTTGATTCTAGAAGATGCGACCCTTCATGCTTCTCAAAATCACCCTACATTTGCTTTTCAAGAAAATCCCGGTGGATCAACAGATTCAACAAGAATGGCACAAACCATCCGAGTTCATAAAGGTGCTGAACTTATGGCAACAAGAAACGCAGATGGAGAAGTTATTGCCTCAAGTACAGCGGGGACACATGGAGGAGGAACAGGAAACGCTCGAAACGCGACTTTTGAAGTATTACCAGGCGGAAGTTTATTTGTCATCGGAGCCAATTCTAATGGACCTATCGTTGATATGAGTGGAACCAACAATCAATTCAAAATAGATTCACCTTACCGAGCGGACCTACGAAATCAGCACAGTAATGAACATGCGCGTATTTTTGAAAGAGACTCAGGTGCAACGTACACCATTGAAAACTCCCACATAATTTTGTGGGAAAATGGTGAAAATACAGGTGGTATTGGAGAAGCTCCAAACTGGGCAGGTCCCATTAATACTAGCTTCCCTGATCATGTCTATCATCATATAGCCCATTTCACAATAACAGGCGGCACCTCCTCTGGTGGAACAGGTAATGATATATTATGGGGATCAAATGCAGCAGGAACCTCAGGTTCAAATTGGTCGGGAATTACCGCTTCAAATAACCATCTTCAACACCTTATACGAAGCAATCTGCGTGATACGGGAACTGGATCCACAGGCTCAGCCAACGCTCGAAGAAATATCGGGAGATTTCGACGAATCGCTTTAACGAATGAAAATCCAGTAGCGCAATTACTAGATGCAGTGACAGATGCTGATCGAAGCGTGCGTGCACAAGCACTTTTAATGGAAGTACCCTTAAGTGCAGGAGGCGGGAATGATATCGTGGGACTACCAATTAAATGGCGACCTGTTATCGCATCCTCAGATCAGGCAGATATTTGGATTGTCGATTCTTTTATTGAAGCATCGGAGCCACAGTTGATGACAATTAATCAAAATGGAGTTGCGATATGGACTGATCCAGAGAACCGATTCCAAAAAGCCGAATCAGAAATTGAAATTTGGGCAGAGGGTAATCTGGTGCATAACCCATGGATTCAGGGATTTAAGACAAAGACACTAGTACTTGATGTGACACCTCCTAAACCGGCTGAATTTGAATCCGCACCAATAAGTACATTAGATACTTTAATAATCGGCACTGCCTCTGAGATTGGCGTAGGTGTGATCGTTGAAATTACGGGACCTTCTCTGCCAGAAGGAAAACTATCTCTACCAGCTATTATTGATCACAACGGAAGGTGGCAAGTCGAAATTCCAGCACGTGAGAATCAAGATATCTGCCATATCAATGTATTAAATGCGGATGACCAGATTCAAGTGTTACTTTATGATAGAGCACCTACATTAACAAATCCGACTGATTTTAATTATCCTTTGATACATTCGGGATATCGACCTAGCATGCCAGCGACACACCACGGTCACATAGGCGAGGTTCAAATAGGTAATCAAAATCCAAGAACATCACCTTATAACTATCGTGATGCCCTTGGAGAACACGCTTTTATGCCTGGAGCAACTTTAGTAGTTTCAGAGTGTGTAGTTGTCACATTTGAATACAACTATCAAAATGCACCAGATGACGGAATTTTCATCCAAACAGGAGTCACAACCGGAATGACAGCGGATGCACCTTCAGCGGATCCAACTCGCCCAGGCTATAAATTCATCGGTTGGTCAACCACTGCACAAACCCATGATGAGTTTTTATTTGCTACAACCCCCATTACAGAGCCTACGACTATATATGCCCAATGGATACCATTAGTAGATTTCAACTTCACGAAAACTAACCAACTCCTATACACTGATTTTGATCAGAGCGAGAAGTTAAAGAATGCAGAATTCAGTTTATATATCTGGGAAAAAGTCAAAGAGGCTGTAGTGGAAGACGTCGAAGAAGAAAACGGTGAAAATAGTAAAGGTGAAGATGTAAAATATGACTGGGTAATTTTTGCAAATGCAACAAGCAATCTAGAAGGAAAAGTTTCGTTTACAGACCTAGTTGCTGGAAATCGGTTTAAACTGGTTGAAACATCAGCACCAGAGGATTATAGATTGCCAGAGGGTTACTGGATTGTTGAAATCAAAACAGATAGAAACGTGGCGATTGAATGGATGAGAGAAAATGATGCATCAGCCAGGTATGACGTAAGTTTTATCAATCAAAATAACCAATGGTTTGTCGGCAACTACCCATTAGGAAGGGAGTTTAGCTTTACAAAAACAAACGACTACGTATATTTTGATCCAGATGTATCAAAGCCAGCGCATCCCAATTTAGAATTTTTACCTGATGCGATATTTTCCTTGAAGCGTTGGGAATTTGTTGAAGCGCAAAATGACTATGATTGGGTAGTGATTGAAGAAGACGTAGAAAGTGATTTGAATGGCTTGGTTAAGTTTAATCATTTGTTAACATTAAATCAGACATATCGTTTAGACGAAACCAAAGCACCAAGTGGATTTAGAAGACCACATGGATGGTGGGTTATTACTTGGGATGAGGAAAAAAATCGCTTTAATATGATAGCAGACGGTACAGTATCACTTGTACCAGCTTTCCGAATTGAAGTATACCCGACAGAGGAAGAAAAAGAAATAGGCATTAATTATTATCTTGGGAACTTTCCAGAAACCATTTTACCTAGAACGGGTATCGGGTCAATGGAGTTGACTATAATCGGAATACTCTCAATTATTTTCTCAATATTGCTGTATATTCGTGGTAAGCTAGTAAATGATTTGATCAAACTCGAAGACCGATTGTCAAAAATAACGATTGATGCAAAAAAAGATTGTTAAAGCAAATTAAAAACTCACTACAGTGTTTTCAAAAACGTTGTAGTGAGTATTTTAATGGTAAGATGTAATTTACAGAGAAATTGATCACATGGTTAATTTTCTATATTGTTTTTCAAGATACTTGATGTGTTCAGTGTTATCCTCGATTATACGAATTAGTACTTCCTTATATTTTTGCGGGTCATGCCACCCTGGACAGATCGCTTCCATTACTGGATCAAATTCTTCGTCTTCAAATTCTTCGTCATAGTTGGACAGATGCTTCTTTATTTGTGCGTTTTTTTGATTAAATTCTGACATATTTTAAAAACCTCCCTTTTTTGCGATTTTTTTATTGAGTAAAGACCGAAAACCTCTTGCAAAATTGTGAGTAACTTGTTATAATTCAAGGTGTAGCAAATAGCTGAATTTAAACTTGGTGTGCTCGTCAATGGGCAAGAGTGTGTTGTTTACTATATGATACCATAAAAAACGGTGATTTTTCTTACTATACGTTAAACGACAAGATTAATACGTTGAATGATCATATTTTTTAAGGAAATGCTAGAATATTTGTCTATGGCTTGACGTATCGACAGATAGCTTGGAATGGGAAATGGAAATTTCTTTGTTCAAAGTGATGTTGAATTTGTGGAGCGATGGGGTGGAAATGTTGGGATTTTGGTGGTCGTTTTATATAGAAAATTCGCTTCTTGTGAGTTTTTATCTGAAATGATGTAATTTGGTCTTAAAAAGCTCAACAAATTGCTGAAAACGCCATTTGTTGATTAAACACTCCCCTTTGAATGGGGATTTTGTTGAAATTGAGAAATTTTTGAATTATCTAGATCGTATTTTAGAATTTACTTAATATTTCGTAGGTAATTGTGAATGATTTCTTCATTAATGGCCCTAAAACAGGAAAAAACGAAAAAGGGCCATTGTTTTGGCCTTAATCGCTGTTTTGATGGCCCTAAAATGGAAAAAAACGAAAAAAGGGCCATTGTTTTGGCCTTGATCGCTGTTTTGATGGCCCTAAAATGGAAAAAAACGAAAAAAGGGCCATGGTTTGGGTCTTAATCGCTGTTTTGATGGCCCTAAAATGGAAAAAAACGAAAAAAGGGCCATGGTTTGAGTCTTAATCGCTGTTTTGATGGCCCTAAAATGGAAAAAAACGAAAAAAGGGCCATAGTTTTGACCTTAATCGCTGTTTTGATGGCCCTAAAATGGAAAAAAACGAAAAAAGGGCCATGGTTTGGATCTTAATCGCTGTTTTGATGGCCCTAAAATGGAAAAAAACGAAAAAAGGGCCATCAGGGAGAGTATCGAGAAATTAATTTTTTTTGATATGTCATTATTCTGGATACTTTACTTAAATAATATATCGTTTGGAAAGGAGTGGACGAGTATGAAGAAAAAAATATCTTACTTTACTGCGTTAATTGCTATGACCTATATTGCTGTTGCAAGTTTACCGAGTGAAATTGAGCCAATAGGATGGTGTTCGGTATTTGGTATTTTTTGCCCATAAGTAAATCAATGCTTCTTATTTTAAGATGACATTGATTTTTATTTGTTTTTCGCTAACATTGAAATCGAAATTTCTAAATGCTCCTCGCCTTTTTTGAAAGTTTAAAGCCTTTTCCAAAGGTCGTGCAATCTCTGTGTTATGATTTTTGATAATATATTGATTAGCACCTTTATGCTCTGCATATTCAGAAGAAATATCTCTTAAAATTTGAAAAACATCACTAATGCTCGCCTCTTCAATTTGCTTAATGATGTCGGTAGTTTCTCTTTTTAATTGAATAAATGCTGCCCCAAATAGCAAGATTGATAGAATAATAGGTAATATGATTGGGAGAGCATTGGAGAAGATATCTATTAGGAATATTGAAAAAGATAAAACACATATTCCATTTAATATCCAATTATTTTTCAGCAGGCGCACATAAATATTCTCAAAATAATTTCGATAAACCATAAAAGATATGAGGATTAGAATACAAAGGAAAACAAAAATTCCATGAATCTCAGTACCACTTAATAAGAAAACATAAGCAGTAGCACCAATAATGAAGGCAACTCCCATTGTTAGAATATAGCTCAACAATGTTCTTCTCAGATTAAACGATAACTTTAATAAAAAACACGCTACAAATGGACGCATTATGTTATCAATCAAATAAGCATGCTCTCGTGATAATTGTAAAATCAAAGTAATCCCAACGGGATAAACCACCATCAACACCCAGTTTTCATACAAAATTCTCTGCTTTGTTTTAAAAAGTCGAACCAAAGAATCTTTTAAATCAATCCCCGTCAAGTTAGCCAAAATCAAGTAGAAAGCCAAGAGTTCAATTGCACGTTGCACCAAAACAAATAAATTAATTTCTAAAATATTCATAATCTCTCAATCCTCTTTTTTTTGCTTTTTTACCCTAAATTCGTCAATAAACTTTCTGGATGTCATTACCACAGTTCCATCATCAAGATATAACAACATTCCAGTTGGATCAACGCTTTTAATATATGACATATTAACTAACCAACTTTTATGGGCTTGTTTTATCTTATCTCCAACCCCATATTCTTCAATAAATTTTTGCAACGAGCCGTTAAAAGTAAACTCCAATTCAACGCTGTGATCTATGCGTGAGTGTTGACCTGAAATTTTAATTTTACGATCTCCGCTTCGCTCAATTCTAGAAATCGCATTTACATTATATTCATATCTTTGACGTTTCTGTTCCAACACAATAGTTTTACCATAAAGTCTTTGGGCTAAATTTATAGCTTTCGAACAGACATTCACAAAGTCTTCCTGGTTGATAGAAAACGGGATACAATTCCAATTCATACCTCTATATACGGTCGATTGCAAACTACTACTCGCATTTTTAGCCATAAAAATGAACGCTGAGCAATTTTCATATATTCTTTGTACCCTATCTACCAAATCCCATGTAGATACATCTATATCTGTTTCTAACATGATTATAATCGCATCGAAGCTAGTGTCTTCTATCATATCAATGGCATCCTCAACATCTTGTGCCATACAAGTGAAATATCTTGCTTCAAGCTGGTTTTGCAACTCTAAATCAAACTCAAAATTATTTTTAACAATTAAAATACTTCCGATCATTCTTAGCCTCCTTCTAAGTACAGCATGTCTATTTATTGCATGTAAATCTACCTTATAAGATAACACACTGATGTGAATTCAAAAGTGGGTATGCTATATAACGATAAACCATGATTTTAGAAAGTCTTTTTTCCCGATAACTGATTATTTCACAACAGCCAACACCAAGTCGAACAAGAATAAAGTGGCCCTTTACGCAGCTTTTATTTTTTTATCAACCATTCAAATTGGTGTTTATTTGTGATTCTCAACAAAATTTGCTAACAACTTCACCTTTTTTACATCTTTTAACACATTATAGCAGATTACCATTAACTTTGAAAGGTACATTTTGAATATATTTGTAAAACTAGCGTTCTTAGAAGCTGTGGTTGAGACTTGTTATACAGGAAAAGTCAATTTTAGTGAAAATTTTTTGAAATATGATTGTCGCATAAAGTCTTCAAAAGTTACAAAAAGCTTACACAATTGTGTAAAAAGTGTGGGAAAATCAAATTTTCCACAAGTTCACGAGTGATTTTT